>Ga0180434_10001329_pt1 | contig 35543 bp, 25 predicted proteins | sample SS_ome_7_FD_132453 | JGI IMG/M metagenome (GOLD analysis project Ga0180434, IMG submission 132453) | Hypersaline lake sediment archaeal communities from the Salton Sea, California, USA - SS_1_D_2 metaG | ecosystem: Environmental > Aquatic > Non-marine Saline and Alkaline > Hypersaline >... | reverse complement strand
GGCTTCTTGGTGGCCTCAATGCTAGCCGGATCGAAAGGCGTGTACATGTAACGCAGGACTGGACGCTGACCGTACAGCAAGTCCATCGACTTCACTCCGTTCGCACTGCTGTCTTTCCAGGCAAACGAAGTCGCGGCTTGGCCACGCGTTGACGCATGGAGATTCACCGCGTACGTGCGTGTCTGCTCTGCCGGTAAGTCGTCAACCATCCACCAGATGCGAGCCTTATTGTTGGCTAAGAGCTCGATCTGGGCATCGTCGGTCTTGTTATCAGCCATGACGGTCGCCGCACCAGGCTCCGCAGCCGTCGGCCAATCGACTTCGACCGAAACCGGCGCAGCACAGCGACCCGTCGCACCAGCCGCCACCATAACCCGCATCGCATCCATCTGCACACACGCGCTCGCTGAGCACAGAAGAACACAAGCCGCCACCCATCCCCAAACGTTCTTGATTGTTCGTACCACCATTTACAACCCACCTCATGACTTACCGAGCCGAATCAACATCTCCGCCCCGCATGGTAGACGAAGGAATAACCCACAGCAAGACACGTGCGAACCGCTCATGCCCCCCTACCGCAACGACCACAAACAACCCACACGACACCCCCCACAAAAAAGACGGTTCAGCCACCCGCCAACCGAGTGACTGAACCGCTTTCTAAATAACCTAGACTTTTTTGCCTCAAGGAATGTTGATCAAAACTAAGTGCTCAAACAGAAGCGTTAAATTCGCTAAAATGATATTTTCGTCTGCGGTCTCAACCAATTCATTCTTGTCGATGTCCCACACATTCGTCACCAACTCAACATTCGGCGATTGTGTCAAATTAGCTCGGACACCACTTACGTCAATCACATTAACAATCGTATTCCCCGCAAGATTTCCCGTTTCGCCGATCGCCAACCCCCAGTAATGCACATCATCGGCAGCCAACCCGGTGTTAGTGGTCGCTTCCACCGTAACCTCAAGCCAGCTTTCGTTCGGAACATCATTGTCGTCAAAGATAATCGTGACGCGATCCGATCCACCCTCACCCGCACCGCTACGAACGGAAACACTGGTCGGTGTCGGCCCAGATGTCCAGTCGCCGGGGCTATCGTCGTTGCCATACTTGAACGAGAAGTCGGAACTCGTCGGCGTCCCCGGCAAATCCTGGATGTCAATCATGATCCCGTTGATACCTTTGTCGTAAGCAATGTAGTTGTCGAATGTAGCCGTTCCACTTCCAGGCAAATAAGCCTCTTTACTTGTATCAATGGCATCGTCATCATCAGAGTTGGCGGATGAATCGTCTCCATCATAGGCTGAGTCGTTATAGAAAATGTGACGACTAGCCACTGGATTCTCATACGCCCCCATGTCCACGTTGCCGCCGATGACGCGGTCATTGCCATCCAGATCGCCGGAGCCGTAGTTGTTCACATCCTTGCCGCTACCCGAGCTGCTATCAAGGGCAGGCGTAAAGGTAACGATTTCGTTCGTTGTATCGACGTCCGTCACCGTCCGCAGAATGCCATCGCTATCGATCTCAATCTCGTCACCGACGACAAAATCGCTGGCGTCATCCACCTCAATCGTCGTTGATGTGCCCGTATCCGATGTCGTATCACTAAACGCGACGGCATACGGATTATGACCCTCGCCAATACACGGCGAGCCCGACGTCAAATGGTAATCGTCGTTACTTGCGTTAGCGAACTCAGGGTCGCTGTTGATATTTTCTGTGCCCGTGTAACCGCCTTCGACATCACTATAGGCCACCGTAACACTGTTCCAGCCGCTGCCAACATAGATCTCGTTATCGCTGTACGCTTCGTTGTCCCAAAGAATGCTGTTCTCAATCGTTGGCGAGCTGTAATAGTAAGTTGGAGCGTAATCCGTTAATGTATCTGCACTCAGAGCACCGCCAACGCCATCGCTGTCCGCATCGTAGTCGGCCACGTTCCCACTGAAGGTGCAGTTCGTAATGGTTGGGCTACTACCTAAACAACTGATTGCCCCACCGTCTTTATCTGTCGTATTACCATAAAATAGACAGTTCGTAATGGTCGCATCGCTGAGGAATCGGCAGCAGATAGCGCCTCCCTTTCCGGCCGTTGTACCCTCAGTTGAATTGTCGCCAAATGTACAATTGATTATCTCCGCATCAACATACGTCCAAAGATAAATCGCACCACCACAATAATTCGAGACACCGCTTGTCAACGTGTTGTCCGTAAAGATACAATTTACAATTCGAGGCGTACTGGGACGGTAGAAGCGTATAGCGCCTCCGCTAGTACCTGCGGTGTTGTTGCTAAACCTACAGTTCTCCAACGTCATACTGCAATAAGTCCCCTGAACCGCCCCGCCAGCGGCACGGGCAGAATTCCATTCAAATACACAATTCCGCACCGTAGGGTTGGGATTTCCTGCTTGATACCCCATAAACATTCCCCCACCCATATCATAATTTGTATCGCTCGCGTTGCCATACTTAATCGTGAAGCCATCCAGGACCGCTGTTTCATCTTTGCTGGATGCCGTTACGACATGGTAACTATTGTCGTCGTCTAATATGCCATCGCTATCAATATCACCACTCAGAATGGTTTCATTCGTTTCAAAATCGCGATCATCCAGATCAAACGTCGCCGGGTCCTCCGTACCCGCAAACCCGCCGTAGATCTCTACCCCATTCGCCATCATAAAAGTTTCGGTCCGGTCACTGCCCGACGTTGGGTAGTAAGTCCCTGCCGCCACCCAAATAACACCATCCGAATCCGCGTCAGTCAACGCATCCTGTAGATCCGCATAAGCATCCGTCCAACTCGTGCCATCGTCGTCTCCTGTCGCGTCAACATCCACGTAAATCACATCCGCCATTGCAGAGCTACCGACCCAAAATGCGACGAGCAGACACAAACCTCTCAAACGCCAGCTTGACATTCCATTCATCACGCCACTCCTTACAAAAAACATATCACACAAACAGGCAACGTTGCCTGTACACATTCGCCAGGTAAACGGAAAAGCAAAATGCAAGCGCGCACCTTCCCTGCCACCTGTCCATACACCCCCTCCAACAAGGCTTGATCACGACGCCCAAGTAGTGTCACACAAGGTCAAGAGAACGGACCCGCTGCAACAACCTCGCCATTCTCAACAGGTTCCATCAGATACATCTACGGAGCCCATTCTCATTGCGTTCTGTCAAAGTCATTCAAAAGCGTGCAACGGAAACGGCACAACGCCTAGACGCCAACATAGAACCTTTTGCTGCTTTGTCAACAGCGTCATCGTCGCTTCATGCAAACGACATACTTACACAACAATCGAGGAAGGTTAAGCTCGGCAATGACGGCATTCCGTCACCACAGATAAGGCACATCAATTCGGCTGACCGGCGGGAGCTGTTTCGTCTGCGGGTCGGCTATCGGCTGGAGCAGACGTTGCATTACGGAGTTGGTAGACCGAATCGGGCGGGAGCATTCGGTCGCGGTGTTCGGTCAGTCGTTTTCGGGCGGCGAGATAGATTTCGAGTTCGTCGTCATCGACGTCGTCCATGCCAGCGGCTTGGCGGTAGTACGCAATGGCTTGATCCCATTGCTGCATGATTTCACTCACCACGCCCATGGCGAAGACGGTTTCGTGCTCGTCCGGATCCTCACGGAAGCCTTCCTGAAAACGCTGGTACGCAACCGCATAGTCTTCAGCCCGGACAGCACGAATCGCTGCTTCACCTTCGTCATGCCGACCGACGAGTTCATAGGTGCATACCACGGGCACGGGCACCAGCATACCCACAAACTCGCGTGCGACCCGTTCGACAAGTTCGCCAATGAAATGATCTGCGGGATCCAACTCGGCCGGATCGACAAATTGGCCGAACAGGAAATCGGGCGATGAGCGATCCTCCTTACGAACGACCGGAGGTGCATAACGCAAAATCACCTCGCCGCTACTCGCATCGATCAAGCTGAACGAACACTGAACGGCAAGACACCGACTGATCTCTTCAACTTCGCGCGTGCCGAATGCCGGCTCAGGATCGGCCGGAACCGGCGGCGGAACCACACGATGCCGCGGCTGCCCATACACCGCATGGCCCGTGCCTTGCCGGCGCACATCATACCTTCGCGTACGCGTAGCACCTCGCCGATCACGATCGCGTGACGAATTCATTTGGCCGGCAGCATTACCCAGTAGGCTGGTCCAATCAAGGGTTTGTTTTCTCGTCCGGCGAACGTCAATGTCGATCGTCAAGTTGCTCGTCACCAAGCCCTGAACCGCGAGCAGCTTACCGGCCTGCGTCGCGGTCTTACCCTCGACAAGCCCCGCCAGTTTGAGGTCCTGCTCCATCAAGACTTGCTTGGTCGCCCGACGGTCGGCAATCGACAGCGGCGGGTCCATGAGCTGATTGCCGTGCACCAGCATGCTTTCGATCATGTCGGCGGCAATACGCGACCACTTGGCTTCGCGTTTGTCGCCGTCGGCCCCCTGCGTCCGCACGCCGGAGTCGATGACAGCTACGGCTTTGAGCCCCTCCGGCAACGTCTGTTTCGGCACCACCACATACGTAAACGTGACCTCCTGTTTCTCCTTGGCATCACACCAACCGCAACAGAACATCACCACAAACAGAAACGTCACAACCCTGCGAACCGATGCCGACGACATACGATCACACTCCTGCTTTCCAGACGCAGCACAGGTTCACCGCTGTTTTGCTGCACGCATTGCCTGACGTCGCTCCGCTTCGGACAACATGCGCTTACGAAGACGTATCGCATCCGGCGTAATCTCCACCAGTTCGTCATCGTCGATGAACTCCAACGCCATCTCGAGCGTCAGGTCACGCGGCGGCCTGAGCACAACCGTCTTGTCAGCCGAAGCGGCACGAATGTTCGTCATCTTCTTGGCCCGGCACACATTGACTTCAATATCATTATCCCGGCAATGTTCGCCGACCATTTGCCCCACATAGACTTCGTCCGTCGGCTTGACAAACATCGTTCCACGATCCGCAAGACCATCAACCGCGTAGGCGGTCACCTGTCCCTGTTCACTCGCGATCAACACGCCGTTCGCCCGACCCGGAATGCTCCCTCGGAAATATTCGTATTCGTAAAAGTTATGGTGCATGATCGCGGTGCCGTTGGTCGCTGTCAGCAACCGGTTGCGCAAGCCGATAAGACCCCGTGCCGGTACGGTGAACTCCATGTGCGAATATTCGCCACGCGTCTCCATTTTGGCACATACGCCCCGCCGTGCGCCCAATAATTCCATCACCGATCCGACATGTTGAGCAGGAACGTCAATCACGCACAGCTCAATGGGCTCCGTTTTCTTGCCCTTCAGCTCACGATAAATGACTTTGGGTTTACCGACCGCGAGTTCATAGCCCTCACGGCGCATATTCTCAATCAATACGGACAAATGCAGCAACCCACGACCCGAAACATAAAACTCCTCCGGCGTCAAGCCCGGCTCTACATGTAACGCAACATTGTGTTGCAGTTCCTTTTCCAATCGATCGCGTAGGTGCCGGCTCGTCAGAAACTTGCCCGAACGACCGACAAAGGGTGAATCGTTCACGCGAAACGTCATGTTCAGCGTCGGCTCATCGATATTGATAATCGGCAAGGGCTTCGGGGTATCGGGATCCGCGAGGGTGTTACCGATATCCACCGACTCGAGGCCCACAACGGCACAGACATCGCCCGCACCAACCTCCTCAGTCTTCCTGCGTCCAAGTCCTTCAAACACATACAACTCGCCAATGCGTTCCTTCTTCTGCGTGCCGTCACGATGGATCACCACCACATCCTGGCTCGCTCTCAGCGATCCCGCAAAAACTCGGCCAATCCCAATACGCCCTACGTAGTCGTTGTAGTCGAGCGTCGTAATCAACATTTGCACAGGCGCATCCGGATCGACATCAGGCAAAGGAACATGATCGAGAATCACATCGAACAAACAACAGATGTTGTCCGGGCGATCGTCGGGATCAGCCGAGGCGTAACCCTGTGTAGCCGACGCATAAACCGTCGGGAAGTCGAGCGTATCGTCATCGGCACCGAGTTCGACAAAAAGATCGAAAACCTCATCTAAGACCTCGTTGGGCCGGGCATCCTGACGATCAATCTTGTTAATCACCACCACGGGTCGCAAACCGATCTCGAATGCCTTGCTCAACACAAACCGCGTTTGCGGCATCGGACCTTCAAAAGCATCCACCAGCAGTAGGCATCCATCCGCCATCTTCAGCACGCGTTCGACTTCGCCGCCGAAGTCCGCGTGTCCCGGCGTGTCGATCAAATTAATCTTCGTGTCCTTGTACCAAATGGCGATGTTCTTGGAGAGAATCGTAATACCGCGTTCGCGCTCCAAATCATTGGAATCGAGAATACGTTCACCTTTCAGTTCACCCTCGCGAAACTGACCCGATTGCCGAAGCATCTGGTCGACGAGCGTCGTCTTGCCATGGTCCACGTGGGCGATAATAGCTACATTGCGAATCGAGTTGATCTTCACGGCCTTGGTTACTCTCTTGTGAATTTTGATTCTTCAACAACCGGCCTGCGGACAAAAGGGGTGCACGCGCATCCCACATTTGGCCCCGGCAAGCCGGAACAAACACTCTCTCTCAAGTATGAAACAAGCGTCAGACACGACGCTACGGGGGAGTCCTTGCATATTCTGCCTGGTCGCCTAGCTGCCCCGAGCCAACCGTTCAAACGAGCCTTCCACAGACCATCCGTTTGACCGCCGTTGGAAGCGATGATTATACTAAGTTACGGGATTCGTGTCACACCCTCTCGCTGACGGAACCACTGATGCCTTGCATTCACGTCTTACCTGATTTGCTGGTCAACAAAATCGCCGCTGGTGAGGTCATCGAACGTCCAGCCAGCGTCGTCAAAGAACTGGTCGAAAACAGCCTCGACGCCGGTGCGACGCGATTGGATATCGCAATCGAACAAGGCGGTCGAAAACTCATCCGGATCGTGGACAACGGCACCGGCATGGATACCGAAGACCTTGCCTTGTGCGTTCAGCCTCACGCGACAAGCAAGATCAGCCGCGAAAATGATCTCTTCAGCATCCAAACCATGGGTTTCCGAGGCGAGGCGTTGCCGAGTATCGGGGCCGTGTCGCAGTTGCGCGTCGTATCGCGAAAACCTGACCACAATGAAGCGTACGAGATACGCGTCCAAGGCAGCCAAATGGACCCCGTAACTGCAACCGCAGCCCCACCAGGCACAACGGTTGAAGTCCGCGAGCTGTTCTTCAACGTACCCGCCCGTCAGAAATTCCTAAAGTCCGCACAAACAGAAATAGGACACATCGTGGAGCAGGTCGCGCGAATTGCATTGGTTCGGCCCCAGGTCGAGTTCAGACTGTCACACAATGGCCGACCAAGCCACCACCTACGATCCGCCCAAGGCATGCAGTCACGCATCGCCGACTTCTATGGCCAGGAGTTGGCTGACGCATTGCTGGACATCCGCCGGGAAGAACGCGGACTGAAGATCGGCGGTTTCGTGGGCCGACCGAGTATAAATCGGTCCTCCACAAAGTGGCAGTACTTGTTTCTGAACGGTCGCTACATCCGCGATCGGCTCATCATGCATGCCGTCAAGGAAGCGTATCGAGGGCTGATCGATAGCCATCGGCACCCCATCGTTTTTCTTACCTTGGAAATCGATCCTGCTAACGTGGATGTCAACGTACACCCCACCAAAATCGAGGTCCGATGGCGCGATACGAACGTGCTTTATTCGCAAGTGTTGTCGGCACTGCGCGACCGGTTCCTGAATACCGACCTGACACCCGATCTCCAAATGAATCGGTTGACATCGCCCCTAGGCGAACCCCTCTGGTCCCCACCAAGCGATGTTGACGACGTTCAAAAGACAACAAACGCTGCTCCACAACAAAACACAACTGCCCAACAAGACGCCCACGAAGTGGAAGTCCCGGAGACAACGCAAGCTCGTCAACAGCAAATTCGCGAATCCGTCGCAGAATTCTTCAAACGAGCTAGGCCGATTGCGGACAGGCCTTCAATGACTCATATCCAATCAACAGGAACTTTCAACCCACCAACCCAGGTACCGAATATTGGGCTCAGGGCGAGCATAACGCCGCAATCCAACCTATCACCGACATCAAGTCCCACGACACCGGTAGCCACACAACCGAGCCTCTGTCCGCACGAATCACCGTCCGATGGTGAGGAACTCGTTGCCGACAAAGTGATGCAGGTCCACCGCTCCTATCTGATTGCCGAATCCGCCGACGGCATCACCGTCATTGACCAACACGCATTGCATGAGCGTATCTTGTTCGAACAATTCTCCAAACAGCTTTCAAAAGGGACGCTCGAATCGCAACGTTTGTTGATCCCTGAAACCGTCGATGTCTCGCCCGATCAGACGACTCTTCTCGAAGCATACGCGGAAACATTACAGCGATTGGGATTTGAGATCGGCCCCTATGGCCCGCGCACGATCGCTATCCACGCCGCCCCAACATTGCTTCGACCGGAACGTATAATTGGATTTGTCCGCGACATGCTCGACCGCTTCGCGGATCGCTCTGCGCCGGCGTCCACAGAAATGATCACAAATGATTTACTTAGCATGATGGCGTGCAAGGCAGCCGTCAAAGCGGGAGACCCCCTTTCCCCCGAAGAAATTCAGTCGCTCCTAGCGCAACGCGACCAAATCGAGCGTTCCAGCAACTGCCCTCATGGCCGACCCACCTCGCTCCGCCTCACACTGACGGATCTCGAACGGCAATTCAAACGCACATAGAAACGGGCTGTCCGCCGCTTACGCATCCACTTCAAGCAGCGACCTCAACGATAACGACCCGTACCCAAAGAATTGCGACAAAGGCAACATCTACATGCCGGTTGAGCTATTCCGCTTCGCGCGTACAGCCGTCAGTCCTTGACGTGCATTGGCATGCTGCGGATCGAGCGTCAACGCGCGACGATATGCCTCCGCGGCCTCGTCGAGCTGGCCTTGTCGAACCAACAAGTCACCCAGACCACAATGCCAATGCGCATTCTTCGGTTGGACTTTCAGTGCGGATCGAAGCGATTGGATCGCACCATCAAGATCGCCGCGATGAACCAACACCGATACCATACCCACATAGGCCGCAGCGAAATGGGGCTCGATTTGTACCGCCTTCCGATAGTGCCCCAGCGCTTCATCGAGCTTTCCCTGCAATACCAATAAATGAGCTAAGTTATAGTGGGAATGAGGCGACGCCGGTGCAATCTGCACAGCTTTCATCTGGTAATCAACGGCCCGGCCAATTTCGCCCTTGCGTTCCAAAAGAAGACCGAGATTGTTATAGGCTTTATGGTATTCGGGATCGCGTTCCACGACCAAAACATAATTCGCGATCGCTTCATCAACGCGCCCCAGCTTTTCCAAACAGCTCGCCAAGTTATAGCGTGCATCAACGTAACCAACATCAAGCCGTACCGCCTCCTTGAAGTGCTCAATGGCTTGATCGACTTTGCCGACACGCACGAGGGCAACACCTAAGTTGTTATGAGCAGATTCATAATCCGGACACAGTCGCAGCGCTTCCGCATAACACCGAAGTGCCTGCTCCGGTTCATTGAGCTCAATCAGCGCCAGACCCAACTCGTTATGCGTCGCACAATTACGAGGATTGAGTCGCAAGGCTTCCTTGTACTGCACAACAGCTTCATCCGTCTTCCCACATTTCACCAAAATGTCGCCCAAAATACGATACGAAACGCAATAGCGGGGATTGATCCTGATCGCTTCCCGGCAACACTTCAAGGCTTCGTCGTTTCGGTCACACTTGGCCAGAGCATCACCAAGATTAGCGAGTGCACGATAATTGAGAGGATCAACCCGCAGGGCCTCAGTATAATGCTCGATCGCTTCACGCGCCTTACCGCTTTGGGCAAGAACAAGGCCCATATTGTTGCGGATATAACTATCGTTGGGACGAAGGCGTACCGCCCTAGCCAAATGCTCGACAGCGCTGTCAAGTTCGCCATTCTTGGCCAGGTCAACCCCTAAATTGCAATGCGCCATGAAGAAGTCGGGCACGATTTCCAATGCTTTGTGATAACAGGCGAGCGCTTCGTCGGCCTTGCCCATATCGGAGAGAACGACACCCAGCGTGTCATAAAGAAAAGCTGAATTCGGCGCCAGATCGATCATATAGCGATACAAACGCTCGGTATTTTGCCACCAATACAACTGCTGTCGCGTTGAGGCAATCTCTGCGGTAGCGAGGAATCCAACAACTACGACCAGCCCAACCCGTCGAATCCTTCTGCTGAGCCTTGACCACTCGGATGTCCATAATCGAACCAAGAACCAAGTCAGAACGAACAACAATCCCACCGACGGCAAATAAGCAAACTTGTTGGATGCGATGACATTCGTGAAGCCAATAACCCCCAACGTCGGAAAAATCGCCACAAAGAAAATAAGCCAACCCGCCAGAAGCGATCGCGTCCATCGCAATGAGAGTAATAACCCCGCAACCAGGAGACACGTACCGATCACACCTGCCAACACCATAGGATGCGACACGGACATTGGCCCTGGAAACGGATAGTGCGAACTCAGGTTGGCGGGCCAGACGATCTTATAAAGATAGAAAACAATATTATGACAAACCGTCAACACCACGTTCAGCAGTGATCGTTCTGCTGGCGTCTCCACACCGGCCGTTCTCGCCTGCGAAATGAACGTAATGATGGCAGACACGCCACCAATGACGAAGAACGGCACTTTCTCGCCAATACACCGCCAACGTAATCGCCGAAGAGGCCAATAGTCCAGCACCAACATAACCACCGGAAGCATGGTACTGGTCGGCTTGGACATTAACGCCAAGACATAGAGAGCCATACAACCCAAATAACTTATCCAGCTCTGTGTTCGCGTATAGCGGACGTAAGCGATCAAACACCATAATGAAAAGAACGCCGCCAACAACGTCTTCCGCTCGCCAACCCAAGGAATAGGCTCGACCGTCATCGGGTGAACACCAAAAAGCAAACCGACCATCGCCGCCACCCACGCGGACTCGAACAACATGTACAAGAGGACAACGACCAATGCCGTATTGCAGACGTGTAAAGCGAGGCTCGTTTCATGGAAGGGGCGAAGATCCTCAGCACTTCCACCTCTAGCACAATCCAACATCAACGAAATCATGGCCAGCGGCTGATAGTAACCCCCCACCGTCGATGGCTCAAAGACCTCCGTAAGGAATCGCCCCGCCGCTGACCCACTGGGATTCTGAACCAGCGCATTGTTCAGAAGGTATTCACCATCATCAAAACAGAGCGCCTTGGCAGACAAAGCAGGCCAGTGAGCAACAAGGACGATCAAGGCAACAACAAGAACCAGACCACCCAACAGGGCGACATCACGATACCCAAAACCCTTATGACAAACCGAAGATTTGTTTACCGTACTCCGACGCATGCCGGACTTCTTTTCGTAAGCAGGCTCACCTAAAGTCCGCCTATTAGCTCGACGACCTGTTTGCCGATTCTTCTTCATAGCAGACGATGCCCAAGCAACTACCAACCGCGCACCACACGCGTACCCGATACCAACCTAAAGATTCGGAACGTGAACAAATGACCGACAAACGAACACGCACGAACCCAATTCAAATAACATCTCTATCGTTCGCTGCAAAAGTTGTCCCCGTAGAAATATCATGCGCCGGAACCGGCAAGGTAATACGAAAACACGTCCCACGATCGTGTTCACGATCAACCGCGATCGTACCGTGGTGTGCATGAATAATCCGTTTCGCGACCGAGAGACCCAGTCCCGTTCCTTCGCCTTTCGCTTTCGTTGAATAGAATGGCTCAAAGATACGCAGCAAATCGTCTTCACGGATTCCACAACCGGTATCGTTGACGTCGATCACGACTTTTCCAGCCTCATCGGCTTCTCGACACCGTAATTGCAATCGCTTCCGGCCCGAAGACACATTCGCCATGGCATCAATCGCGTTGATCATAAGATTGATGAGCACTTGAACAATCTGTACCCCATCGACGTGAGCGAACAACGGCGTCTCAGGCACCTCCACCACAAGTTCAATCCCATAACGGTCCAACTTGGGCTTAATAAAACGAACCGCGTCATCCAAAATCGCATCCACGCGCGTGGGCACCGGGTTCGTCGGCTCGTCACGCGACATGGTCAGCAACTGGCGCACAATCATCTCGATGCGATAAAGGCCCGTGTCCATCAAATCCAACAACCGCTGAACCTGCTCGACGTTATCAAGGTTTCGACGGATAATTTGTGTACTGTTCTGCAGACCATCGAGCGGGTTATTGACCTCATGAGCCACCGTTGCTGCAAGTTCGCCAATCAAGGCAAGCTTCTCACTTCGTGTAAGCCGTTGCCTAAGCCGATCTTGCTCCCGCACATTTTCTTTGAGTTGAATAGCCATCCGATCCAGCGATTGAGCCAGTTTGACAAAGTCGTCGTGTGGCGACCATTGGATACATCGGCTGAGATCGCCTCGACCAATCGCGTCCGTAGTCTCCCGCAATGCATGCAGCCGACGATGAATATGCTGATGACACAGCCACCCCACCAGCCATGCTGCGCCAAGCCCCACCGCCAACATGACCAACACGCCTCGCCATTCACCCGGCCAAAAGACCAACGTCGCGCCCGCCGCCACAAAAACAATCACCGCATAAACCAGCAGAAAGCGATGTCGTGAACGCAGATAGGTCGAAAGGAACATGGCGTCCCAATTATAACGACGGCCACCGTCGGCGTCTCCGTCTGCAAATAAACGACCGCGAGATGTGCTGCAGGTTGTAAAAATCGTGCCGTCGGAAAAACCGTCTCACGAATGAGCCGTCAGGAACTCCACGTAGACGTAAGCACTGGCTAACAAGACGTAGGCGACGGCCGAGATACTGATTGCAATCCACGACCACCGGCTGGGCCGGAATGCCGGCGGCACCCGTTTGGGCAAAACCATATGATTCCAGATCAACAAACAAATCGTGAACGTAACCGTCCCCGCAAAACCCGTCACCGCACTGAACAGGATCAGCTGCCCCGGCGTTTTCCCCAACGACAACGTCACCACCGTAACCCCGCCCGCGACAAGCACAAAGATCCAATACCATATGTGCTGCGGCAATCGATGAGCACGCGGAATGTACGCATTGACCACATCCGTATGCACGCGACTGATCGCATCAATCGTCGTCATCCACGTATCCGACAAGAAGGCCGTCGCCAGAACAAGGAAAAGAACCGCTCCTATCGGCCCCCAAGCCGAGCGAAAAAACTCCGCCTGCGCCTCTACGGGATGCCCCATCGTCGGCAACTTTTGCTCAGGAAACAGCAACGCATACGCCAACAAGCAACACATGAGCGTCGTAAAAAGATTACCCACAATACCGACCGCGTTGTCCGTTCGAAGGAACCACTTCCATTGTCGCCATCGCGCGACATCACCCTCCTCGCCAGCCGGCACAAAACCGGCTCGAGGAATCAACTGCTGACGACCGGTCAACGGGCTCGTGATATGGCCCATGTAACCCGCCATACCCGCCCCCTTCTCGCGCAACCAATAAGAATAGAACAGCGTCCAAAAGCCACCGAGACCCGCAAAAGTGATCGCCGTCAGCAGCATGGTCGCATCAGCGTCATCCCATACCCGATCCTCAGGCCAACGAGGCCACACGATCCCCTGACAGAACTCGCCAAGCTTATCCAATACCGTCGCCTGGGAGCACGCCAAGACAAGGCCAACTACCGTCACCAGCGCGATAACCGCCATCACACGTTCAATGAGCCGGTAAACCACACGCGACAGAAGCAACGCCACAAGAAAAACCGCAATGAAAACATAAGCCCAAAACAACTGGCGAGCATCTGCACTCCAGCCCTTCGGAAAATCAACCTCGCTCATGCCCCCAGCCGTCACGAACCCGCCCAGCCACATGAACGAGATCGTCATCAGCACCCACATCGTCAACGCCACCCACCGGTTGAGTCGAATGAATCCCTGCCAAACAGTCTCACCCGTCAGCAACGTATACCGACCAATCTCGTAATTCACCGGGTATTGCAGCAAGCACGCCGGCACCAACAAAAACAAAAAACCCAGGCCATATTTCGCCACGACGTAAGGCCAAAATACCAGCTCACCCGAGCCCTGCGCCAAAGCCATCCAAACAATCCCCGGCCCCAGCGCACGAAGCATACCGGGAAACGCTGGCACGGTACGCGACGTCAGCGGCGGAAGCCTTCCAAAACCAGCAGAGCCCTCCTTACAAGGGCACGAATCATCGGATGGATGGCGTGAGGGTGTGTTGTCGATCATTGAAGCGGATTATAGGTAAACCACTTGTCGATACAATCGAAAGGATCGACCGGATGTCCGAAATGACCGCCGAATCCAAAAACGCCGGAAGCGTAAAAACCTTTCTTTTTCGCACTAAGTTTGGTACCCTCGTGCTACTAAGTCGCAACGATATACTTTCGAGAAACACCCTCGAGGGGGGAAATCTCTTATCCGATTCATTTCGTGGGAGAATCTACCATGTCGCAACAGCACCACGGCACTTCTGCGTCGAAAACGACTCCATCAGCCATCGCCAGATCGACGGGAACTTCTGCAAGGCAACCCGTCCGCCTATGCAGTCTCCTTGCCGCAATGACAATCAGTACCGGTATAGCCTACGGAATACACGACGTTCCGCCCCTCCAGCAAACCAACCTCAACAACTGCGGACCCACCGCGGCCGCTTCATGCCTTAAGTGGTTCCAACAAAACCAATACCCGGACATCAAGACACGCTCGGACAGCAATGATATCAATGACATCCGAAGCCAAATCGCAAAAGATGCCGGCACGAATAGCACCGGCACCGACGACAAGAAACTCGCCAAAGCGATGAACGACCTTATCGACGTCGGACCCAATAAAAAACCCGGCAAGTACAAGAAACAACTGCACGCCAGGGTCCCCGACCACAAGGACAACGCCTATAAGGATTTCACCTTCCTCGACAATGAGTTCTCGCACAATGAGAACATTCTTCTGCGTATCGAATACACTGCCGCGAACGGCAAGAAAGAATATCACTACATCACCACTCGTAATCTCACCGGTACCGGCACCACCCGTACGTTGGAATACATGGACCCGGCAACGGGCACCACGAAAACGACAACGCTGACCAAAGAAACCGACAAGATATCCCTCCAATACGATGGCAAAAACGGCAGAATCGCGGGCATCATCACTATGAGCCCTCACAGCTGTACCGACAGTACGGCCACCAAAGTCTCCGGCGGTACCAAGATCACCTACCAGCCCTACTTTCCCACCCATCGCAAAGCCAACGACCTCCATATATGGATTTCAACCATGGAATGCGCCGAGAATAACTTTCAGGTCAGCGGCCTGCCCAGCGGGTGGACCTACAAAGTCCACAAGGTCGGAACGAAGTGCTATCTGAGCATCTACAAAGGCAGTTCAACCACTGACCTATCCAGCGGACAGAAAATCGAAGTTACTTACACAGGCTCAAGAAAAGTCGGGCAATGGAAAAGGATGGTCAACCAGACAACCGGTGGCACGGACTCTCCTACCGACGGCGCACTGCCCAGGGAAACCGGCCACAGCGTCTGCAACGAGCCGGTTGAGACCCCACAAGACGGCCCGAAGAAAGTCATGTGCGCGGTAGCGGCGGTCGGACCGGGAGTGGTGACGGCCCAACTCGACTGGAACCCCAGCAGCGATCCCACTGTCGAAGCGTACGACATTTTCAATGCCGACACGGACGAGTTTGTGGCCACGACGCCAGATCCCTATTTCATCCTCACCGACCTGCCGTCTGACCATCTCCATTCGTATGTCGTCACCGCCCGAAACTTCGACGGCATGTACAGCGACGACAGTGACGAGGTCACCCTTCATCTCGACAACAGCGTAGCCCCCGAAATCCTGACCGGTGGACCCCAAGTCCTCGACTATCGAACACCGCTGGCTTCCTGTTACGAGTGCCCGGACACCCACGGCTGGACCATCGAAATCCCCGGCGCAAACACGGACGGTAAGCTTTACGTCACAACGATTTCGGGCAGCACGATCGAGCCGCCACCGACGGGCGGATCTCAACATGAAGACATCTATCACCTCGCGACGGATGCCAGCCTTGTCGCGGGCGTCATCAACTGCACCGTCCCCTACAATGAACTTGAGGTGGTCGGCGACGAAGCCGCCCTGCGTGTGTTCGCGTTGATCGGTGCGGCATGGGTTGACGTCACGACCGGCGTCAACGTCGCGGATCACGAAATCATGTTCCAACTTCCGGAGTTAACCACGTTCGCCATCTTCAATGCTATGCCGAAGATACGGGGCGATTTCAACCGGAACGGCACCGTCGATATGATTGATTTTGACCTCTTCGCCGGCTGCGTCTCGGGTCCCAGCGTCTCAACCAATCTCGACTGCGAGGACATGGACCTCGACGACGACTATGATATCGATGTGTCCGACTTCGGCCTGTTCCAGCTCTGCTACACCGAAGGCGGACCAGCGAATCCCAGTTGCCTGGAATGACAGTGTACCCTTTGCCGGATGGCGTGATGAAACATCGTGCGCGACAACCTGTGCAATGGAATCGCCAAGATCGGTTACCGACGCTCGAAGAAATCGCCTGGCTACAGTCACCTGAAGGTCGATCCACATGCCAAGCGATGGCGCAAGGCAACCCCGCCGACACCCCTGCCGCCATTACCCGGTGGCGCCAACGACTGGAGCCCAACCGCGTAGCGACCGCCTGGGCACAAATGCTCTTGCGTGCCGCCGGTAAGGCGAAATTCAGCCGGGCCGAGGAAATGCTATTCGACCGCATCGGCCTCGAACAGGCCACAGACGAGGTCGTTGCCCACTACAAAGCCCAGCGATTCAACGGCATGACGCATTTGGCCGACCTCTGTGCGGGCATTGGCGGAGATACCCTCGCCCTGGCGAACGAACGGGAGGTCGTAGCTGTCGACTGGTCATCGGTTCGGCTCGCCATAGCTGAACACAACACCGCCGTCTACGGACGACGATGCACAACGCGCGTCGGCGACGTCGCTTTCGATTGGCCCGACGCCCAAGCCGTCCACATCGATCCCGACCGCCGCCCCAGCGGACGCCGCCGCCGTCAACCCGACGCCTGCTCACCCGGCCTGGATGTCCTCCAACGCATCGTCGAGCACTACCACAACGCCGCCATAAAACTATCCCCCGGCGCGGACCTCAACACTCTCCCTTTCGACGCGGAGATCGAACTCATCAGCCACCACGGCGAATGCAAACAAGCCGTCGTATGGACGGGCTCGCTCAAACGAGCCTGTCGTACGGCAACGGTATTGCCCACCGGCGAGTCGATCAGTGCCACCGACGAACAAACGCTCGATTGGCCGCCCCCCCGCCACGTCACGCCCGGATGCATCCTCTTCGAGCCGAATCCAGCCGTGATTCGCGCCAATCTCGTCGGCGTCCTGGCACACCAACACAACTTGGCGCCGCTCGACCCTTGCATCGCATACCTCATCGGCCACCAACCTCTCGCAACCAGCCTCCTCCAGCCATTCCATGTGGTCGATGCCATACATTGGTCACTCAAGAATGCCCGTACATGGCTCGCGGATCATGACATCGGCAAGTTGGAAATCAAGACACGCGGCTTTGCCGCCAAGCCCGAAGACCTGCAGCATCGCCTGAAGCTGCGCGGCCATCGACAAGCGGTTCTCTTTCTAACACGTGTTGGCGAAGAGCCCATCGCAATCTTGGCCGAACGGCAAGCACAGAATCCTCTTCCCGCTTAAATCAAGGAATGAATCGCCACCCGGCTTCCAACCTCTTGAAATACTTGACACTGATGGAGCCAAGGACCTAAAGTGCGGCCCGGCAATACGCACACGCGACTCATTGTGTTCACCCAAGCACCCTGACGAGGGGGCCAGGCCCCGAAACACTTATGGCAAAACGTTTCCTCATAATTGACGGCTTGAGCCAGATCTTTCGGTGCTACTATGCGCCGTTTCAGGCGATCAGTGCGCCGAGCGGCGAGCCAACCCGGGCAACCTATGTTTTTACGAACATGCTGCTCCAGTTGGCACGGGAACAGAAGCCAGACTACCTCGTCATGGTCATGGACGTCGGGCGCGAAACGGTTTTCCGAACGGAGATCGACCCGGATTACAAAGCTCACCGTGAGCCGCCGCCGGAAGACCTCGCTCCACAGATCCAACGGATTTGCCAGATCGTACAGTCGCAGGGTATCCCGATCCTCAGTCAAACCGGATTTGAAGCGGACGACTTGATCGCGACGATGTGCCGGCAACTAGCGGATCAGGACATCGAGCTTTTCCTGGTCAGTAAGGACAAGGACCTCGAGCAGTTGCTGTCGGATCGCGTTCGCATGTTCGATCCCGGCAAAAGCGAGACCATCGGGCCGGCTGAGCTTCGCAACAAGAAGGGCTACGGCCCCGAGCAGGCGGTTGAGATTCAAACGTTGACCGGTGACTCGACGGACAACATTCCAGGCATCAAGGGCGTCGGCCCCAAAAAGGCGGCCACACTTATCTCCAAGTACGGAACGGCGGCAGCCGTCATCGAACATGCAGACGAGCTAACGCCGGCAATGCGAAAAAACGTACTCGCCTTTGCGAATCAAATCGACACGACACGCCAACTGGTAACACTTCGCCAAGACGTGCCGATCGAGCTGGATCTTCAAACATGCCGTTTTGGGGGTATCCGTGCAGCCGCTCTTATGCCGATCTTTTCTGAACTCGGCTTCCGCAAGCTACTCGAACAGTTCGCGCAACCTGCCGACACCTCCACACCGCCTCCGAGTAAGCCCGAAACGGAAGAGCCGACGTTGTTTTCACCACCACCAACGCCGCAAATGCCCGTGCCGCATATCGAACCAACATCCCGAACGACCGGCCGCGATTACCGGTTGGTGGACAATCCGGACAAGTTACAAGCCTTCTTGAGCGAGCTCAAAAAGCAGACGTGGTTTGCGGTCGACACAGAAACGACGAGCCTCAATGCGGTCGATGCGGACTTGGTCGGCTTAAGCTTCTCTTGGGAAAAAAATACCGGATACTACTTGCCGGTGCGCGGTCTGGGCGATTGCTTACCGATCGAAGCGACACTGGATGCGCTACGGCCCATCATGACCGATCCCGCCATCAAAAAAGTCGGGCAGAACATCAAATACGATTGGATCATCTTGGCGGAGCATGGGCTACCGGTGGCAGGTGTCGCATTCGATACGATGATCGCCAGTTTCGTTCTCGACTCCTCGCGGCGCTCGCACAGCATGGACGCGTTGGCACGGGAACTACTGGGTTTCGACCCGATTCCCATCAAGGACTTGATCGGCAAAGGTAAGAACCAGATTGGTTTCGACTCGGTCGAGACGACGCGGGCATGCGAATATTCAGCCGAGGACGCGGACGTCACCTGGCAGCTTAGCGAGATCTTTCGTCAACAGCTTTCCGGAAGTGAACTTGAGTCACTTTTCCACGAAACCGAAATGCCCTTGGTGGAAGTTTTGGCGGCAATGGAAACCGAGGGTGTGCGACTCGACACCGACGTGCTCGCCAAGATGAGTAACGAGTTGGCCGACCGGCTTACGGAGTTGACTCGGCAAATCTACCGCCACGCCCAACACGAGTTCAACATCGATTCGCCCAAGCAGCTCGCCAACGTCCTCTTCGACGAGTTGGATCTTCCTGTCGTAAGAAAGACAAAGACGGGCCGAAGCACGGATGCTGAGACACTCGAAACGCTGACGTGGCAAACAGATCACCCCGTGCCCAAGTTGGTCAAAGAATACCGCGAGTTAACCAAGCTCAAGGGCACCTACGTGGACACCTTGCCGGAAATGATAAGTGAGCGTACCGGCCGAATCCACGCCAGCTTCAATCAGACGGCCGCCATCACCGGACGACTCTCCTCCAGTGATCCCAATTTGCAGAACATCCCGATCCGAACCGACCTCGGCCGGCAGATTCGCAAAGCCTTCGTCGCGCGCGATCATGACCACGTCCTGGTAACGGCCGACTATTCGCAAATCGAACTGCGGATCCTAGCCCATTTCTGCCAAGACGAAGCCCTGATGCACGCTTTTGCGGAGGACCGCGATATCCATCAGTTTGTCGCGTCGCAGGTTTTTGGCGTACCGCTGGCGGAAGTAAACCGCGAACAGCGAAGTAAGGCCAAGGCGGTCAACTTCGGCATCATCTATGGCCAAACAGCCTACGGGCTCTCGCGCAGTACGGGAATGCCGGTCGGCGAAGCTCAGGGTTTTATCGACATGTACTTCATGCGATACCCCGGTATCAGTATGTTCATCGATAAGGTCGTCGTCGACGCCAAGCGGTCCGGCTACGTGAAAACGATTCTGGGTCGTCGCCGAGCAATTCTGGACATCGCGTCACGGAACAAGAACGCTCGGGCTCAGGCGGAGCGATTGGCGATCAACACCGTTATTCAGGGGTCGGCTGCCGACCTCATCAAGCGGGCGATGATTACGATTCACCGCAAGATCATCGATGAGCATCGGCCCACGCGGATGTTGATTCAGGTTCACGACGAACTGGTCTTCGACGTCAAACACGATGCCGTCGCCGCGGAAGCGGAATTCATTCGTCATGAAATGGCTAACGCCCTACCGCTCACCGTGCCGATCAAGGTAGACATCGCGTGGGGCAACAACTGGCTGGAAGGCAAGTGATGCAGTCACGCAAGTCAGTCACAGATCTACAATATCCACAACCGCAACGCGTCACCCCGCAACCAAGATGAGCAACAACCAGAATAGTCATGCTGGACTGAGAGTTGACCTGCTTGCCCGTTTTCGACGTCTTCGTCGCAATCGTAACGTCCTTTCCACCCAAAGAAGGATCCAGGGCATCAAACCCGCACCAACGATCAAACCTGCCATAAACATCATCGAAACGAACATGACCCCAAACTCCATTCGTTGCGATAGAACCGGATCAGAATAAATGATCGCCTCGAACATCACGGCTCCGAGAAACCACCAAACCGCAGCACGACCTATGGCATATCTCGCTCGCTTGCGCCGCTCCTCCATCTCCTCAGGTCGCAGATAGGACAAAATGATCTGTAGCGACAACCGGAGTCGTGGTCGCGCCTGGCCGAGCCGAAGTTCCGTTCCATCATTGAACCGAAGAACGATTGGGATGCTTTCCAGCCACTCGATACTCAACAACCTTTCCCAGGTTCCTCGGCATTGCCTCCCATCGGCTTTTCGCGCCCAAACACCCTTCCGATCTAAACGCATCTCAGTGAGGTCGCTCTTAAGTCTCGCCAAATACCAGCGACCAGTAATACCCATTACAACTACTACAAAGACGATCAAAACAATCACAAGTCGAGTAAGTAGCAAGGCCTCAGTAGGCAAAGAAAGCGTTGAATAGCTCTGCCATTTTCTGGCAGCCCACGCTCCCAAGAAGATCACGAATGGTATCCAGGAGACCACGCAAAAAAACGAAAGAATCCGTAAAAGAGGCGGAGTCGGTCCGTAATGCTCCTTCACGACAAAATCGCCATTTCCCCAAGCCCGGCGGAACGACCTTGCCTGTGTCCGGTCAGCCAGGAAGCCCAACCGTGGGGAGTACCGGGAAAACAACAATGGGCGACCGTTTTCACGGCGGGGGTTACCATCCTCGTCATAAACCCGCCACAATGAGACCCCCGAACTCCCCTTTGCAGCAGGCTCTCGCTCCACCTCCTGCCACGGATAAACCACCTCTTGCCCCGGCCCATCCGTCCCGTCCGGATATTTGACCCGCAGCCCCCGCAAGGTTGGCAGCACAGTCGGACGCGGTCTTCTGTGTCGATATTGAAACATCGCCATCTCCCTGACAGCCTCCTCGCACAATCGATACTCAAACAAAATGTACAGCAGCGTCGCAGACGCTACAATTACAAGTTCTTTGAATTCTTATAACACAACGCGTTGGCAGACAGACTTTCAGGCTTTGGAGATTATCAAGGAGTTACCATGGCTCACGGAACCTTCGTAACCGCGATCAACTGTATGGACGGACGGACGCAATGCCCCGTGGCGCATTATCTTAAGGGCGAGTTCAAGGCCGACTACGTCGATACCATCACTGAACCCGGGCCGGACGGCTTGCTGGCCACCGGCAACTCAGCAACCGTCGAATCGATCAAGAAGAGGGTTCTGATCTCTGTCAACGCTCACCATTCCAAGGTGGTGGCCGTCGTCAGCCATGACGACTGTGCGGGCAACCCCGTCTCCAAAGCTGAACATCTGGATCATCTAGCCAAGGCCATCGACGTCGTCAAATCATGGCAGCTACCCGTTCGCATACTAGGTCTCTGGGTGAACGAGCAATGGGTCGTGGAGGTCATCTCCGACACTGGGGCGTGATGACGGCCACCGATCGGATGCCAAGACGGTGCTCGTAGAAGAAAAACGCGCTGTTCAGCTCGCCAAACGGTAAAGATTATCGGGCAATAATCCCCACCCCCGCTTCCCCAACTCAATCGCGATTTACCCACTGAGGTGGGATTCAATCAATCTGTGCCGACACGAGCCCGCCGAAAAACAATGCTAAGCCTATTGCAAATAAGGCGTTACAAAACAAGCGTTTTTTCGAGAACGCACGCAGACCTCTGGAACACCATATGCTTACTTTACCGGACATCTGGCAAGAGGGGCAGATGCTTCGGGGGGAGACGGGAAGATGGGGACAACGCCCCTCGCCTTGTGTGGTGGAGACAGTCCCCATCTCCCGTATTGGCTGTCATATAAGCTACCTCGTCTTACGGGGTAACAAAAGGAAAAATAGGGTGGCGAATAGAATCTAAAAGAGATCGTTCACCCCATTTGCACGAATACCAACTTCTTCTCCGCCTCCTGACACACACCGCGTGACGGGGCATCGCTGTCGTTTGGTTAGCGATGCCCCTTTTTACCGCGAGGATTCATTCCGAACGTAACGCGAGACCGGTAAGCTTGCTTCGTAAATCCAAACCGATCTCCCGGCCAATCTGGACATTCTGTTCCCGATCACGTTTTTTTTGCATTTTCGTGCACCATAGTTGACACCCCTCAGCATTTTTTTGTTTGCGTGTGCTCATTTCGTGAAGTATATACCGTGAGGCGGTTTTTAGCGGTCGCCCAAGTAAAAGGGTCCTTCTGATCCAAGCGTCTACTCGAAGCCCTGTTAAAAGAAATGGGCACGCGTATGGATTGCGCCCTATGTGTGCTTTCACGCAAAACCGTGAAAAATAATGTAAAACAAAGAAATAGGAAAAAACGATGTTTGAACAAGTTTCGTCGCAACATACGTCCAGCCATCCTTCACGTAGCGATCATCCACATGCACGGGACAATTCGTCCCCACCACCGCCATCTCAATCTGATGTAGTGGTGGACATGGAGGCGGGGCAAGCCAATCCTGACCTGACATGGGTTACGGACCTTCGTACGCATTGGCAAAATACCAGTCCGTCGGACCGTGAGCGCGCGCTAGGGCATTTGCAGCGCGCACAAACCGAGGAAAACCCCGAGGAGTGCCTACAGGAAATCCAGAAAGGGTTGAGACCTCTCGGCGTGGGGCAACTTCAGCTCGTCAAGCTCATCCTGACACGATATCTGGATGCCGTCCCCTCCTGCGGCCATCCGCGGGCACCGAAGCATGTAGCCGACCAAATCGGTAACGTGCTGAGAAACTTCCAGACTGAGTCGATCTCGGTCTTGTGAGCATGTTGCTGCGGAAAAACCGGCTCACCGGCGTACAGGTCGGGCGTCCCATGCCGATCGCTCTTTTGCGACAACCGCATCCCCGAATCGCGCAGCCGAACATCGGCCTCGATGGGGGCGGACAATCCTCGCGATGTCCTGGCGATTTCGGGTGACGACGCAGTTCGTGATTCATCGCCTGGGCTTCTCGATGCTTTTGACTTTTGCCCGGGTTGACGTTTCACTGTTGTTCATGTCTACAAGAAATCTCCGCATCGGAATCATTGGTGGCGGCTCGATTGTCCGCCAACGACACATGCCGGGTTTGGCGAAAATCGACGGCGTCGAAGTGACGGCGGTCTGCAATCGAACGTTCGAATCCACGCAAAGGTTCGCGGACGAATACAAGATTGCGCGAACGGCCGACCACTGGCGGCAAATCATCGATATGGACGATCTCGATATCATCTGGATTGGCACCACCCCCTACATGCATTGCGAGATCACGCTGGCGGCACTAGAGGCCGGCAAGCACGTCTTCTGCCAGTCGCGAATGTGCCTGAACCTAGACGAAGCCCGGCAAATGGTGGCTGCTGGCGCGAAGCATCCCGATCGAATCGTTCGCTTCTGTCCACCACCGGTGGGCTTGGCTGGCGATCGCACAATGAAACGCCTTCTAAAAAAGGAAAGCTTTGTCGGCGATATCCGACAGATCACACTCACCAGTGTGACTGGCGTTCTGCTGGATCCTGCGACACCGCTCGGTTGGCGTCTGCAAACCGAGCAGTCCGGCCAAAACGTCCTCACATTAGGCATCTACCTCGAAGTTCTCGACCGCTGGTTCGGTCCGACAACGCGCGTCACGGCCGTCAACCGTACTTGGACAACAACCCGCACACATCCTACCACGGGACAAGCAGCTCCTGCCGACCTGCCCGAATCCGTCAACGTCATCGCAGAACTCGCCAATGGCGCCATCGGGACATACCTGTTCAACGGCGTCAGCTCGCATGGGCCCTCCGATCACCTGGCCGTGCATGGAACGGACGGGACAATCGTCTACGACTTCAATGCGGACGAAACCAAGGAGCAGCTCGAAGGAGCTAAGCGATCCGAGGAACAGATGCGTTCAATCCCCCTATCGGACGAGGAACGTCGGGTATGGACGGTGGAAGCGGACTTCATCCATGCGGTACGAACGGGCCAGAGTGACCCGATTCTGCCTGATTTGCAGGCGGGTTTCCGATACATGGCCCTCATTGATGCCGTCCATCGTTCCGCGACAACGGGCCGATTGGTTCAAGTCCCAACGGCCTGACGGGGCTCGTTTTATCTCCTTTTTCAAGATTTCCTTTGACCCAGATGGCTCAAAGCTTTAAGATAAAGCCAGCATTTCGTACATTCACTTTGACGGTTGATAAGGGATTGATCTCAATTTGAGGGGAAACGGCTCAGGCTCATGGATTCACCGCGTCGGTAATAACCGACGTGCTTATAACGTGTGTTCTGTCTTGAGTAGGTCGTCCTAAACGCTGATGGCTATGGGGAAGAGATGGGGGGGGGCAAAGCACGTCAGCCAAATGCGAGGCAAGTATGGGATCATCCTATTCGCACGGGCGCGAGTTTGTCGAGCAAGTCAAGCCGATTCTACAAACCAAAAACACGGATGCGTTGATTCGTTTTTTATCGCAATCGTGGCCCAATGAACGGTTGCGCGACCTCCTGGAATGCGAACACGACGAAGCAGGTAAGGTCGCCGCTTTCTGTCTGATGCTCACGGGCACCATTGAGGATACACCCGCGATCGCTCAGCTGCTCCATGACGACGACGTCTTTGCCAGCGCCTTTGCGGAGCAGGCACTCTGGTCAATCTGGTTCCGTGCGGGCGATGAGGATGCCAATATTCTCTTGATGCAGGCCATGCAAGCGATCGGCGAAAATCAGCTCGAAGATGCGAGGGATCTGCTAACCTTAGCCACGGCCGGCTGTCCAACGTTTGCTGAAGCGTACAATCAACGCGCCATCGTGCATTTCCTTATGGGCGATCATGAGCGAGCGACTGACGATTGTCTCAAAACCATCCGGCTCAATCCCTATCATTTCGGCGCAATGGCGGGTCTGGGGCACTGTTATGCGTTCAGGGGAATGCTGCGTCAATCACTGGATGCGTATCGATGTGCACTGCAACTGCATCCTCGCGCCGAGGGCATTCGGCAATCGATTCAGAAACTGCGCGAGACCATCGAGCTACGAAAGGCCGCTCGCAATCGAACGACCCCCGGAAATGTCCCGGCCTCACCTGCAACCTATTGATCGGCAACCATTCATGGACGAGTTGCCATAGAACAGGCTACCGTTAACCATGCCTTGGCCTTCTCCCCCTGGTGCCTTCCTTGGAGTTCTAAAACCGAGAACGAAAGGCTTCGGCACACAACAATGAGACAATGAGCTTACCATTCAGCTGGACGCGGTACCGGTGCGCAACCCTGCCAATTCACGACGAAGGCAGAATCGTTGGGAACGGGAAACCAGCACCATCAAAGCCAGCAACGACAATCCCACGTTTTCCGGCAACTTCAAGCAAATGTTCTGCTCACCCGCACCGCAACCGCAATCGAACTTAATGGCACAGAATGCGATGTCCTGGGCCTGGTAAATGCCGATGGCGCGCACCGCAACCACGATCGTGAATCCCACTAACATCACCAACAACAACAACGCGGACCCGCGAAGACCAACGCCCAGGATCAACAGCACACCACATAAAACCTCGATCCAAGGCAGGACGACTGCCGTCAGATTGAGCAGGAAAAAACCACCGTCGGGAAACATACGGTACTCACGAATCAGCTTAAGAAAATCAACAGGGTCAAATATCTTGGCCCACCCCATATAGATGAACATCCCACCCAATACAAGTCGCGCTAACAAGAGGGGAACACCCGTCTGATCGAAACGTTTTAGAGCACTCATGAATTTACTCAAGCTCATACTCGGTTGTCATCTTGCCACTGAGACGCTCGCCTATTTCGATGGCAAGCCCACTCTTCTTCCACGCCTTTATCCCACCCACGTAGACAAACACCTTACCCATATCAACACCGCATTCAAGAAGGTCAAACGCGGCAAACCGACTATCCTCGCACTCGCCACCCTCGCAATACACAATCACTTTCTGGGCCGCCAAACAAGCCGGCAATATCCGATCGATGTATCGCTCCGCAAAATAGTGATCGAACTGATAGGCGCCGGGAATATGCCCCTCCTGATAAAGATCATCGTTCCGCGCATCAACGAAAACATGCTCGCCCACCTCGTAAGCAGGATCGTGATACGCATCCACCACCTGATCCTGACTCATCACTTGTAGACCGGCATCCAAAACAACCTGAACCCAAGGATCCACTTGGTTCGCACCGTTGACCACCGGCTCAACCTGAGCCATGGACGACTCTTGACCACCAACCGAGACAGGCTGGGAAGCCGGCTGTGTCGCGTCCACGCGCCCTTGGGGGAAATAGTTGTGGCCGAGAGCAAGTCCGTCGTCATTGACCGCGTTGATGGCTAAACCCAAAACCAAGCCCACGACCGCCACAAGTCCAAGCTCTTTCAAAACCCGCTTCAACTCCTTCATGGCTTATATCTCTCCAATAAACCGACAAGACGAGTCCATTGTTGCATTATACGCGCGAAGCTTCTGCGTTCACTCCAGGAACGCGCTACGAGTCCGCTCCAAAAACACGGGGCTACCCATCACTTGGATGGCGGCACCCCTCCGCTTATATCGGGCTCCCGAAAGCGTCCGCACCTCCCACCAATCCGAAATGGGCACCGCCAAAGGTTCATACCCCTCGACGCGCCAAATGACATACACAGGCTCGTCCATATTGCCCGTCAGCTTGTAGAGCCCCTCATCTTGTCGGGTCACCGTCGGCCGATTTTCCAGTTCCGCCAACAATTTGCCAAACGCTTGGAACGCCAACTTTCGATGCAGCCCACGGTCGTTGACGCCTTCGCTTAGAAGCCCCATGTTTTCTTGAACGTCGGGATGCGCCAGTCGCGGACGATCCCACAGGCAATACCAATAAACACGTTCGATTCCAAGCCCTCGCGCCCGAAGCACCCACTTCACAAGGTCTTCTGCTTGCGTCGCCTCCTGCTTGCGATTCCCGTCAGCCCCACACTCCGTCAGCCAGACTGGCAAATCCAATCCATGGTTCGCCATGCTCTGACGTAGGTAAACCAGGGGCTCATCGAATGCCCGCCGGCCCGGATAACGAGCCGGATAACCGTGAAAACTGACCACGTCAAAAAAAGGCCACCCCGTCCCTGACAGTTCCCGATCCGAGAGAAGCCTCGCGAAATACCCAGGATCATCTGCACCGGACGCATCACCGATTCGCAACCCAGGACTCCGAAGGGCGCCCAGGACAACCGTCGCCTTCGCGTCCGCATTCTTTACGGTGTGATGAAATAATTTCAACCAATAGGCATACTCCCCGGTCGGCACAAGCTCTATTTCGTTCATGAACTCATAAGCACGAATCGGCTGCTGCAATCCCGGCATGTCCTTCCGCCCGTCGCCGTCGTAGCGTTCAACAAACCGATCGACAAAGTCGACGAACGCATCTGCATGCCGACGCGATGGCACGCCAAAATCCACCACCGAGGCCCCAGAACCGGCTGCGGCCCAACGAGGAACGCCCCAACAGACAGACAGCAGTTGAATCGGAACCGTCTGTGCCCGTCGAACGAGATCGTCCGACAATGAGAAGTCCAACGGACCACCTTGCTCCCGCTGAATATGCCCCCAATTCATGAACGCATCGCGGACCCTCGACACGCCAAGCTCTGCAAGCAACTCCGTCTGCATATCGCGTTCATGGATCACGTCCCCCGCCAATTCCGAAGCACGCGTGCCGACTTGTGACCCGCTCAGATAGGCGTTGAGCCCCAACCAACCGGGCTTCCTCGCCTCCACACAACCAACGATCAGGAGGACCCCCGCGTTCATCGCAAGCCACATAAGCCGCACAGACCGGCCGGACAAACCGGAAAACGGCGTACAAGTTTGCGTCTTAAGCTTCATAAATTTCAACCCAAAACAAATGCGATACTGGATGACTCGTAAGATCAACATGAAGCGACACTCATGATTGTGGCCGATTTGAGCTCTGACGCCAAGTCTTCTGCCACCTAACACCGTTGGCTACGCAAAATAAAAATATCACGCGCTCGACTCTTCTCATCCCGCGCCTAGAATTCTGCATTCGACCCATATCGAAAACCGCGTTTCTCTTTTCATGCAACAGGTGACACTTATGCAAACCCTTGTCGTTCACATCAATGGTTTGTACTGTGCGGATTGCATTCCGCTGCTGACACGGAGTCTACGAGCGATCGACGGTGCACGAAGCATCCAAATTGACGTCATGTCCCGATCCGCGCGGGTGGACCACGACGAGAAGCGATGCTCCCCGGATCAGCTGGTAGCTGCCATCGAAAACGTTGGGTTTCAGGTGGATGGTTTTGATGCGTTTCAGCTCAACATTTGACGGCAGTGACCACGCAATGCCGCCCTCTTCACAGGTAAAGGCGTGTCAAGCGTGACGGTCCTGGCCTCTGGCCTGTAATCAACGCTTCAAACGCAAATGTTCTGTGAGTGCCCGTTACGAAGCGGGCAAACAACGAATAAAGAACCGATCGATTTGTAAAAGCCCGGGTAACCGGTTCCACGCGATACCGAGACCATCAATCACCTTCTCGGAACGCAGCCAAGACCCCCGACGCAATGACCTTATTCGCCACCATCTCGCCCAACAAACGTGCCCCTCGCACCGTGTAATGCACGTCATCACGAAAATACGCCAAGTCCTTCGGCATTTCATGGGCGGCGTTAACAAGAATGGCGCTCTCGGCATAGGCGACCTGTCGCGTCACCTCTTCGTAAGACGCCATCGCCTGATACAACGATTGCGCAGAAGGATACGTATGCTGGAAAAAACCGCTCTTCGTGTCGCACAGAACAGGACCAAGCCACAATGGAACTCGCTCTTCCACCGACATCATATCTTTGTACAGTGATGGCTGAGTGATAAGCACTGGCGCCGCCCCATCCAACCGAATGTATCGCACGAGTTGCCTTAGATTCCTCTCGAACATAGGACGCGAAACATAGCGATCAAGTGGATAATCGCATTCAGAAAATCGCAACGTCGAATACCACGAATCCACGACGTTGGCCAGAAACCGTCGAACCCAAAAAAACTCAAAGGGGGGCGGCTTGGCACCCTGGATGGAGGGGCCGTAGAAGTGCGTCCACAACGGATCGTATCCTCCCACGGCAAACCTCGGCGGCGAAAAAGAGCGACACAGATCGTTGATTCCGTGCATGACAACGACGATATCCGGATGCCAGTCGCCATAGTACGTCACATAGTTAATCAACGAATGACGTGTCGTGTACCATTCCATGGCACCATTGAGTAACTGGATTTGAATCGTTGGATAGCGGTCCTGAAGCAATCCACGAAAGACTTCGGGGTACCGATCTTCTGGCAACAAGCCCGCATTGCGCGTCGTTGACCCACCCAACACGAGGATCTTCACATTTCGGCCATCGTCAGCGATCGTTTTTTCTGAAAAACGCGGAGCCGGACACTGAACAAACGGATCGAAGAGGTGCTCCTGCGCGTAATAGTAGTAAACGGCCGTTACCCCATAAGCCCCCGCCAACACGATCAGCGTCGTCACTATGCCATACCGAAAACGCCTACGACCCAGAACCTGATCCAGCCATCGCATGACAGGCGGCACCAAGAACAGCGTCGCCATCAAACCAAGGAACAAAAGGTATCGCAAAGAGTAATGCTGGATGAAAGGCTCACGACAACGGTGAAACCACCAGCCCACATAGACGAACACACAGACGAGAAAATAAAACACCGGCCATGTTCGTTTCCTGGAGCGTTTCATCCGTTCGCCCGACATTCCGCGTGCTCGAACAAACCGCCATGCGAACCCGAGCCCCAAGGCGGACCGCCTTTTTGTGACCCGCAACCCAAGCGTTTTGCCGGTCGAAAAGATGCACGCAAAACGCAAAGAAGTCTCGGCATAAGAGTCGAAAGGCTTACATGATACGCACGGTCTCGCCCGTCAGCACGGATTCTTTCTCAGCCAAAGCGATCGCAACGGCATCCCGACTTGCCTCCGGCGTCGAAAGCTTCGGAGCTTCGTTACGCTCGATACAACCCAGAAAATAGTCAATCTCAGCAAAGTACCCGTCTTCCGTCGCCATCTCCGGCGTCTCGGGATCACAGCCATCCCGATAAATCGTCAACGGCTTACCCGTGACCAGATCCCAATAGATCGTGGCCTTGTCAAAAACGGCCGTGAAACCCATATTGAAAGGCCAGCCGCCGTGCAGATCCCAGGCACCTTCCAACTCCACAACCATCCCTGTCTTATAGTGCCACAAGGCGTGCACGCGATCGACACTCCCACCCACACGACAATGGCCCTGGGCCGTCACGGCTTGCGGCTTCCCCAGCACATAAAGCACATAATCCACGTCATGAACATGCAAATCAAGAATCGCTCCACCCGACAACTCCGGGTTCACAATCCAGTTATCCAACGAGTAATCCGGCGACGCAGCCTGACGTCTCAGATGCAGCGCACGCAGTTCACCGAACCGCTCCTCATCCATGATCTGCTTCAAATAAGCGTACTCCGGCCAAAACCGGACGCATTGAGCGATCATGAACTTGCCGGGCGACTCCTTGGCGGCAGCAATCATCTCGTCACACTGCTCAACCGTAAGCGCCATCGGTTTCTCGCACATCACGTGTTTACCCGCCGACAGCGCCGCTAAGCTAATCTCCGTGTGCGAGAAAGTCGGCGCACAAATATCGACCATATCCACATCAGGGTCCGCCAATAGCTCCTGCCAATCCACATAAGGCTTGATCGTGCCGAGGTCCCGCGTGCTTCCCTGCTTGTCACCAATATTCCCACCGACCTTGGACCAATCGCCACGACGTCGATCGGCTTCCTTGTCACAAAGCGCAACAACCGTGGCCCGGTCTGCCATCTTCTCATATTGATTAAAATGGTTTCGCCCAATGAAACCGGCCCCGATCAGTCCGACACGAATCATGGCTATCCTCCAACCTCAGCATTGACGTACACAGCGTCCTGCCGCAAAAACTCAAATGTTTATAAACAATGGGGCTGCATTGTACAGAAGCCCCCTCGTTGACGAAAGGCTTGACACGTCCTATTTTCCGACTATGCGATACACGATTTCTGCCGCTGTCTGCGTGGTATGTGCGAGCTCGCTAGTGCTGGCCAACGTCCCCTGGCCGGAACACCCCCGACCGGATTTCAAACGCCAACCGTGGAGCAACCTCAACGGCACCTGGCCATTCGACTTCGACCCGAACGACGTCGGCCAAAAAGCCGACTGGTTCATCCCGGGCAAACATAAGTTCACCCGCCAAATCGTCGTACCGTTCCCATGGGAGAGTCGACTGAGCGGAATCGCGAACACAACCAATAACACCATCGCCTGGTATGAGCGACAAATGACCTTGCCAACCGGAGCAGGATGGGACAATCGCGATATCTGGCTCGTCATCGGAGCATGTGACTGGGAAGCACACGTGTGGATCAACGGCCAACTCGCCACCCAACACGTCGGCGGCTACCTGCCGTTCGAGGTCAACCTCTCGCGTTTCGCCCAACCCGGCGAACGCATCACCATTACGATCCGAGCCTCGGACCCGACGGATCCACAACAGCCAACAGGTAAACAAATCAACTGGTACACACCCAACAGCGGCATCTGGCAAACGGTCTACATCGAACCGCGCAGCCGGACTTTCCTGCGTCACTTGCGCATTGAAACAAACATCGACAAAGGCACCGCCACATGCACCGGACAATTCGATAACGCCAGATCACCTGTAAAAATGACCCTTCGCAGTCCAAACCAACAATTCGATCCGGTAACGGTTGAAGCCCAAACTTCTCCATCAACCCCAACCACCGCCATCGAAGCCACGATACACATCAACAATCCGCAGCAATGGTCGCCAAACGCACCGACACTCTACCCGATCATCATCGAGCTGAAAGATGACAACCGCGTTGTCCTTGACGAAGTCGAAAGTTACTTCGGTCTACGCGAAATCACCGTAAGCCAAATACCCGAACGCGACCACACCTACGTCCATCTCAATAACCAACCCATTTATCTGCGAGGCGCCTTACACCAGTCGTTCCACCCCGACGGCCTCTACCAGTATCCGGATGACCTCGCGATTCGCCACGACTACCAACTCACCAAACAGGCCGGCCTTAACTGCCTGCGAATCCACGTCAAAATACCGATTCCCCGCGCGCTCTATTGGGCAGACAAAGTTGGCCTGCTCATCATGCAGGACATGCCCTGCTACTGGAAACACACGACACAGGCCCAGCAATGGTGGCAGGAGATGACACAAGCCGCCATCGAACGCGACTTCAACCATCCGTCGATCTTCGCCTGGTGCCTCTTCAACGAGACCTGGGGCATTGGGGACGAAGGTTACGCCTCTGACCGGCAACAATGGGTCGCCGACATGTACCATCGCGTAAAAAAGATCGACCCCACGCGATTAGTAGAAGACAATTCACCCTGCCGCGCCGACCACGTCGTGACCGACATCAATTCCTGGCACTTCTATATCAATGATCGCTCGCAAGCGCGCGACCATATCATGCAAGTCATCAACAACACCTATCCCGGCTCGACCTTCAACTACGCCACCGGCTACCAGCAAACCAACGCCCCACTCATCACGAGCGAATACGGCGGCATCGGTGCGCACAGTGGCGACCAAGATGTGAGCTGGTCCTACAAATTCCTCACCAACGAGCTCCGGCTCCACGAAACCCTTGGCGGATACATCTTCACCCAGCTCTGCGACGTCGAATGGGAACACAATGGACTGGTCAACGACGACCGTTCACCCAAAACGTTCAACTACAAAGCATGGCATCCCGGCTTCTCGCTCAAAGACATCAATAATCCCGATTTCGTCGCGATCGACGCACCACCCCTGATCGAATTCGAACCCGGCCAACGTCGAACCCTTCCGATCAAAATCAGTCATGGGTCCGACCATCAAGCCAAATCACTGACTCTACGTTACCGCGTCGATTGGCGAGATCGATTCGGGAAAACACACGAAGGTACCTGGAACTCACAACCCGCGACGTGGCAACCGTTCCGCGTCGTCGATCAACCGCCCATCGCTCTAACAGCAAACCACGTTTCGGGCGTGCTGGGAGCACTACTAGTCGAATTAACCGACGACAAGACAATCCTCGCCCGGAACTATGTCAACACGCTCATCCATCGCGATCCGCTGCCTTGGGGCCAAGCCACCGACGCCGACACACTCGTCTTACGGTTCGCGCCGATCGACTTTGCCGAATGGACCTTCCGCACACCCCCACCTTGCGTTGAGAATCTTGCCGCGAACAAAGTCGACGCAACTGGAACCGGGACAATCGAATATCACCTGAAACTACCTGACAAAACACCGCTCGACCGCATCACGTCAATCAACATCCTCGCTGAGCTTTCAAGCAAAGCGACCACCGAAAAACTCGATTGGCCCGCCCGCAAAACGCCCCATGACAATCCGCAGACCGACAACAAAAAATGGCCCACCGACATCCACGTGTTCCTGAACGACATACCGATCGCACAACAAACCCTCCCCGACGATCCCGCCGATGCCCACGGCGTCCTATCGCACCATCAAGGCTTCCAGGGCTCCTATGGCTACCTCGTCAACCAGGAAGTCAAAGGCGCGCAACTCCAACAAGCCATCCAAAACATGGACGACAACCCTCTCCTCAGGATTCGGTGGAAAATACCAGCCAATGCCAAATATCCTGGCGGGTTAAACATTTTCGGCGAAAAACTCGGAGCATATCCCGTAACGCCCACGGTCATGCTCAAATTCAACGGCGGACATGATTTCAAAAATGACTTCCGTTCCGAAACACGAATCGCAGTCAACCGGCTCGTCGACACACTACAAAGCGTGATCCCGACCGCCGAAAACGGCGGACACCCGTGGCAATACACGATCGATCACCCCGCCGACGACTGGCATCAACCCTACTTCGACGACAGCCAATGGAATACAGGTAAAGCCGGCTTCGGCCATCCGAAGACCCCAAACGCGATCGTCAACACGCGATGGGGAACCGCCAACCTATGGCTGCGAACCGAGATCACGATCGACGACACGACTTCCTTCCTGGGCGGCAAATGGCGGCTTTACCACGACGACGATGTCGAGATCTACATCAACGGACACCCAACACTAATACGGAAAGGATTTGTCTCGCAATACATCGAGGTCTCCCTGGATGAAAGAGCCGTGGCCGCTTTCCAGCCAGGAAAAAACCTCATTGCCGTTCATTGCCATCAACAAGGCGGAAGCCAGAACCTCGACCTTGGCTTGAGCATCCTACAACACCCCAACCCATAACAATGCCCCAAAGCTCGTTCATGAGTAAGCGTCCGGTGAACCGCGTGGCTGAGAACTAACCGCTTCGGCACAGCAATGGCTTGGAGGTTGAAGCAGAGATGGCATCAGCGCATGTCAGCTACGGCGTGTCTTCGTTTATTGTACAAGTTGGAATAGACACTCAGTCGCTTTAG
>Ga0180434_10001328_pt1 | contig 35553 bp, 24 predicted proteins | sample SS_ome_7_FD_132453 | JGI IMG/M metagenome (GOLD analysis project Ga0180434, IMG submission 132453) | Hypersaline lake sediment archaeal communities from the Salton Sea, California, USA - SS_1_D_2 metaG | ecosystem: Environmental > Aquatic > Non-marine Saline and Alkaline > Hypersaline >... | reverse complement strand
TCTGTAATCCGTCACCTGTGACCCGTGTTGGCCGTGCTTTGCCGGCGCCGCGTTGATGCAGCCCACAGCATGGACGGGAACCGGGTGACCGGTCATGAACCATGAAACAGACGAAACAGAGAGAGAATCGCCGTGGTCCCGGGCCGGGTGTCCGCGTGGCCCGGAACACACGCCTCCCACAAACGGCACGCTTTGCCTTGAGGATCGCGGACAAAGAACCCCGAAACGCGAAAAACGAACCGGATCTCGACCCCAGAAGCCCTTCTCTCTCTTCTCCCCCGCACCGGCTGTGGCCGAGGAAACCGTAGGCCGGAGATGGTGGGCGGACCTCGAAAATGGCTACAACGCGAATACCTCAATCAGATCGGAAATACATGTCGATCAGGGTCGAAATGTCGGGGGTCCCGAAAGCCGTCTCTCCAAGCACCCTGAAAAAAAATGAACCCTCCGCGCTCCGTTTCGATTATAGGGGAGCCTGAGAAGAATCCCGTCCCTCTATGAGGAGGTCTCCATGAACAGCGTCCGCCTCCCGGCTCCCCTCGTCTGTCTCGCCCTTCTTCTCCTCTCCCCTCTCCCCCGCGCAACCGGCGCCGATCTCCCGGACCTCTCCGCCGAGGAGGAAGCCCTCGTCGCCGGGCGCTTCGCGGAGGCCGCCTCGGGTTTCGAGGCCCTGGCCGCCCGAAAGGCCGGTACGGCCCGGGGGGAGGTCGCCCTGTTCCGGGCTTCCTGCGCCTGGCTGCTCGCGGGAAACCACGATAAGGCGAAGAAGACCCTCGAAACCTTCACCCGGCACTATGCCGGATCCCCGTACCGGCGCAAGGCGAACCACCTCCTCGCGCGGGCCGCGGACGAGGCCGGCGATCCGTTGCTCGCCTCCCGGATCCTCTTGGAAGAGCTGGAGGGCCTCACGAGCGAGAAGACGAGGCAGGCGGTGGCGGACCTTCTGATCCGGCGGGCCCGGCGCTGGATCGCCCGCGCACGGGAGGCAGAAGAGAAATTGCCCCCCGGAAAACCGCACCCGGCGTGGCCGAAGGCGCGCGCCCTGCTCGAGAAGGCCCGGGAACTCGGCGGGGCCAGCCCCGGTCTCGACCGCGACCTCGCCGAAGCCTGCCGGCAGACCTCCAACCCGGGGCGTGCGGCCGAGCTTCTCGTTCCTCTCGCCGAGGCCGAGGGCCCCGACCGGCCCGCCGACGCCCTCCGCGCGGCCCGGGCGCTGATGCAGGCGAAGAACCGGGTGCGCGCGCGGGACCTCCTCTCCCCCTTCCTCGACGACTGGAGGGACGATCGCCGGGCCCCGGAGGCTCTCGACCTGCTCGCCCGCAGCTTCCGCCCCGACGCCACCGACCTTCCCGCGGACGCGGAAGCGGCGCTGCAGGCCTGGACCGTCCTGCTCGAGATCCACGCCCGGCACGCGCTCGCGCCTTCCGCGGCCCGGTCCGTCCTCGCACTTTTGCAGCGCCGGGGGGAGACCGATCGTTGCGCTTCCTTTGCCGACAGGATCGCTTCCCTCTTCCCCGGCACGCCCCTGGAAGGGGAAGCGAAATACGTCAAGGCGCGATGCCGTCTGGAGGCGGGTCTGTTCGAGAAGGCCGTCGGCGACTTCGAGGCGTTTCTCCGGGACCATCCCGGCCATCCCCTGGCGGTGAAGGCCCGCCGGGGGGTCCAGGAAGCGCACCTGGAAGCCGCGAAGGAGGAGGAGCGAGCCGGACGCTTGTCTCGGGCGGTGGCGGCGTACCGCGCGTTCCTGGCGTCGTTCCCCATCGCTCCGGAGGCGGGGTCCGCGGCGCTTGCGCTCGCGGCCTGCCTCGCGAGGGGGGGGGACGAGGGCGCGGCCGTGGAGGCCTACCGGCGCGCGTCCGAGCGCTACGAGAAGGAAGCGCCCCGCGCGCTGCTCGCGGCCGGTGAGATCTGCGAGAGGATCGCCGGACGGGCCGGCGAGGCCGTGGAGATCTACGAGACGCTCTCGAAGAAGCACCCCGAGACCGAACAGGGCGGGGTCGCCTCGGCCCGCTTGAAGACGCTCCGCGAGGTCTCGTTGCGTCTCGAGGTGAAGAAGACCTTCCCGACGGGAAGCAGGCCGACGGTCGAGCTCCGTACGCGGAACGTGGAATCCGTGACCTTCCGGCTCAACCGTCTCGACCTCGAGGAGTTTTTCCTCGCGGGAGGGGGGTTGCGCGGCATCGACAAGATGGATCTCGAGGTCGTCAAGTCGGACCGGGTCTGGAAGCACGCCGTGGAGGACTACGAGGCGTATGAAGCTTCCGCGTCGGGGATTCCCGTCCCCGTGCAGGGGCCCGGCGCCTGGATCGTGCGGGCCGAGGCCGGGAACCTGCAGGCGCGCGTCCTGCTCCTCGTCTCCGACCTCTCCCTGGTGCTCAAGTGCGCGAGAGGGCGGTTTCTCGCCTTCACGCGAAACGAGACGGACCGGCGTCCCGTCCAGGGCGCGCGGGTCCTGATGGCCGTCGACGGCGCTCCCGCGGACGGGGGCCGGACCGGCAAGCAGGGCGTGCTCGAGGGGCCCCTTCCCGGATCCGGTCGCGGGGAGGTCCCGGTCGCGGCCCTGGCCGTTTGGAAGGGGCACTACGCCGGAGCGGGACTGGAGAAATTCCTGGGGATCGCGTCGAAGGGTTTCGCCAGCAAGGGGATCTTCTACACGGCGCGCACGCTGTACCGTCCGGGAGAGCGCGTGGCGTTCCGCGGCGTGCTCCGTCGCGGCACCGGCACGGATTTCGAGACGCCCGCCGGCGAGACGATCCTCGTGCGGGCGCTGGACCCTCAAAACCGGATCGCCTTCGAAAGCGAGGTCACGGCGGGGCCCTTCGGGACGGTGGCGGGGGCGTTCGACCTGGTTCCTTCGGCCGCGAGCGGCACCTGGACGATCCAGGCCCGTCTCGGCGCGGCGCAGCTCGAGGGCTCGTTCGAGGTCCGGTTCTACCGCAAGCCCGCCTTCGCGCTGGACGTGATTCCCGAGCGGGACAGCTGCGCGGGCGGCGAGAGGGTGAAGGTGCTTCTTCGCGCGAAGAGCCTGTCGGGCCTTCCGCTGGGGGGCCTGAAGGTCCGCTGGTCGGCCCATTCGGGGTATCGCTATGCGAATCTCGCCTGGATGGATCACCGCCAGGCCTGCCGCAAACCTTTCGTTCCGAAAGCCATGCAGACCGGCGAGGCCGTGCTGGACGGGCAGGGGGAAGCGCGCATCGAAGTGGACACGCAGCGGTTCCGCGATCCGTACCGGATCCTGATCCGTGCCGAGACGCGTGACGCGACGGGGGCGACCGTGGCAGGGGACGGAATCGTCTTCGTGGCGCCCGAGGCGCTGGTCGCGCGGATCACGCCGAGGTCCCTGCCGTTGCCCGCCGGGGATCGCGCCGCGCTTCTCGTAGAGACGCGGACGCCTTCGGGAAAGAGGGTCGCGGCGGAGGGCACACTCATCGTGGAACGGAAGGGCCCCGGGGGGGGATTCGTGGAGACGGACCGCCGTCGCGTCCGTACTTCCGTTGCGGGGCGTCTCGAGATCGATCTCGGCGCCCTGGAGTCCGGGGTGATCCGGGTCCGGTTCGTCACGCGGGATCGCCGGGGGGCCTACGTGGTGGCGGAGCGGGAATGCGCGGTGGCGGAAGAGACGCGGGAGGGGGAAGCGGCGGTCCGGGTGTCTGCCGACCGGTCTTCCTACCTGGCGGGCGAGAGGGCGAGCCTCGAGGTACGCGGTGAGGGTTTGAAGGGGGCCGGGCTCCTCACGGTGGAGGGCGAGCAGGTTCTCGACTGGACGGTGGTGTCGTTCGAGGCGGCCTGCGTCCTTCCCCTCGCGGTGAAGGCGCGCTTCGCGCCCAACGCGATCGTCGAGGTGGCGGTCCCGGGCGAGGGGGCGCTGCTCCGCGGCGCCTGTGCCTTGAAGGTCTCCCGGCGGATCGAGGTCGAGGTGACGACCGACCGCGAGACATACGGGCCGGGGGAGACGGTGTGGATGAAGGTGACCACGCGGGATGCGCGCGGGAGACCGGTGCCGGCGGAGGTTTCGGTGGGCGTGGTCGAGGAGGCGATCTACCGTCTGGAGGAGGACCGGACGCCCCCGCTCTACGGTTTTTTCTACGACTTTTCGAGGGAGCACGGGGTGAAGACGACCTCGTCCTGCGGCTTTTCGTGGCGGGCGGCGGGGCGGGCCATGGATCTGGATTTTCTGGAAGAGCAACGGCGTCGCAAGCGGAACGAGGACCGCAAGGTGGTCGTGCTGGAGAAGGCCCCCCTCGAGGATCCCCTGCCGGAGGAGGGGCGGTATTTCGAGAATGGGGTGGGCGTCGGCGGAGGGAGCGGGGGCCGCTTCGGCGGGCGCCGGAACCTGCGGGCCTACGGCGGGGGGCGGCGGACCGAGAACGCGTTGCTTCCCCTCGTCACGGCGAGGCGGGATTTCAAGCCCCAGGCCTTCTGGAGCGCAAGCGTGACGACGGACGCGTCCGGCGAGGCGGAGGTCCGTTTCCGGCTTCCGGACAACCTGACCACGTGGGTGGCGACGGCGAAGGCCGCGACGAAGGACGCGCGGTTCGGCGAGACGCGGACGACGTTCAAGGCGTCGCGGAACGTGACGGTGAAATGCGAGCTCCCCCGGATGCTGCGGGAGGGGGACCGGTTCCGGGCGGTGGTCCGGGCGCTTTCGAAGGCGCCGGAGGAGGCGGTGCGTGTGACGCTGGACGCCGAGGGGGCGACGGGAAGCGGGGCGTCGGCGTTCGTGAAGACGGGGGAGGGGCGGAGGGGTTTCGTGCCGGCGTCGTTCACGGTGGAGCGGGGGGCGCGGTTCGTGGAGGTCCGGGCGACCGCCTCGGGGCGGGAGGGGGAGGACAGCGTGGTCCGGCGGATTCCGGTGCGTCCGGGCGGTCACGTGATCGCGCGCGGTTTCGGTCGCGTGGTCGCGTCGAGGACGCTGGTGAAGCTCGCCCTTCCCACGGACCGGATCCGGGGCGGGGAGACGCTCCGGATCCGGGTCGATCCGGGGATCCGCTTCTGCATCGCGGAGGCCTTGCGGGACCTGAAGGCGTTCCCCTACGGGTGCATCGAGCAGACGGTCTCCCGGTTCGTCCCGGCGGTATCGGCTCTCGAGGCCTTCGACCGCCTGGGCCTTTCCGATCCGGAACTTTCCGGCCGCTTCAAGGCCATGGCCCTTCGCGGGTTGCAGCGGTTGTACAACCACCAGGCGAAAGACGGTTCCTTCGGATGGTGGAGGCGCGGGGCGGACGTCCGGATGACGGCCTATGCGTTCCTGGCCATGGCCGTCTCGAAAGAGCGCGGCGTTCCCGTCTCGAGAAAGCCCTACATCGGGGCCGGGAGGGCGCTTGCGAGGATGATCGAGAAAGGCCACGCGCCGGTCGACGTGACGGCCTTCGCCCTGTACGCCCTGTCTCACGACGAACCGCTGAAAGAGTCCCGGTACCTTTCCGTCTTCCTGAGGCGCTCGGAGCTCGGGCCGGCGGGCCGGGCGCTGCTGGCGCTGGCCCTGTTCCGCTCGGGCCGGCCGGGCCTGGGCGGGGAGCTGGCGCGGGGGCTCGCGTCGCTCGAGCGCTGGAAGCCGAAAGGCGCGTTCACGAACAGCGAGGAGGAATGCGCGGGATACGTTCTGGCCGCGATGGTTCGCGCCGGCGTCGAGGGCGTGGCGGTGGAGAAGGCGGTGCGCTTTCTTCTCGAAGCGAGACGGGCCCGCGGCTGGTCGTCCACGCGCGCCACGGGCGCGGCCGTGACGGGACTCAGCGCCTACCTCGGGCGTTCGGGCGAGGCGCGAGCGCGAGGTTCGGTGCGCGTGTTGCTCAACGGCGAGGAGATCGGCCGTTTCGGAGACGGACCTGCGGCGTTCGAGGGCGGTTCGTCCTGGATCGAGGTGTCGGGTCCCCCGCTGGGCGACGGGGTGAACCGCCTGGAGCTGGTTCCCGAAGGGTCCGGCCGTTTTCTCGTGTCGGGGGAATTCTCCTACCGAAGCGAGGAGAGGCCCGCGCTCGAGGGGAAGCGGCTCGAGGTCTCGCGGGACCTTCGGGTCCTGCCGCCGTCCGCCGGGCGGGAGGGCGCGTCGATCCTCGCCGAGGCGGAGGAGAGCGGTGACGTGCCGTCTGCGAGGCCGGGCGACCTGATCCGGGTCCGTCTCGTCCTGAAGCCCTTCGAGCCGCTTTCCTACGTCATGGTGGAGGACCCTCTGCCCGGGGGCGTGGAGGTGCTGGGGCCGGCCACCGGTTTTTCCGCCGACGCCTTCGAGGACCGCGGAAGCCACGTGGCGCTCTTCTTCTCGCGCGTCCCGGCCCGGGGGCTGGAGGTCGTCTACTTCCTCAGGGCGGTCCACGCGGGGCGGTTCACCGCCGGACCGACCCGGGTGGAACCCATGTACCAACCGGAAGGGCTCGCGCTCGGCGAGGAAACTTTTCTGCTCATCGACGACGCAGAGGGGGTGCCGGAGAGCGCGGACGTCCGGTACGCGCGGGCGGAGGAGGCCTTCCACGCCGGGAAGCACGGGAAAGCCTTGAGCCTCTACGAGGGGATTCTCGGGGCGTTCCGGCTGAAGGAGAACGCCTACCGGGGGATTCTCGAACGCGTGCTGGCGTGCAGTCTGGCGCTCGAGAGGGACCGGAGCGCGGTGAGAGCCTTCGGGCTTCTTTCGGAGAGGGGGGCGGGCGTGGAGGACGACGTGTCTCGGATGCTGCAGGTGGCTTCCGCGCATGCGCGCTCGGGCGAGGGGGCGGTGGCCGTGAGCCTGCTCCGGAGGGCCTCCGGCGCAGTCGTCCGGGACTACGCTTCGCTCCAGGGTCTGTTGGGCGAGGCGGGGGGCCTGGAGACCGTGTTCGGCGTGCCGTCCCTGTCGGCGCTGCTTCCCGACGCGCCGGAGCTCGCCGAGACGGCGTTCACGCGGGCCGCCGCGAAGGTCGCCTCGCGCGAGCGGGAGGACCTTCTCGCGGGCGCGGGAGCCTTGTTGCGGTACGGGGTGGACCATCCCGGCGCGCCGAACAAGGAAAAAGCCTGGGCCCTGGGCTTGAAGGCGTTGCTGGACGCCAAGGCGTATGCGCAATGCGTGGAGGAATGCGAGCGGCACGCCCGGCTTTTCCCGGAAGGGCGCCGGCTGGACGAGGCCCTCTTCTACCGCGCCTTCGCGCTCTTCGCCCTGGGCAGGCACTCGGAGGCGCTCGAGGGGGCGCGGGAGATCCTGTCGAAGTCGTACTTCCGTCCGCGTGGCGGAAAGGGGCCGAGCCGGTTCCTCCACAACGCGGAATACCTGATCGCGCAGGTTCTGGAGGTCGAGGGGGAGGGGGACGAGGCGGTGGCGTACTACCGGCGTGCCTCGAAGTACATCCGCGAAGCCCGGCGGGCGCTGGCCGAGCTCACGGAGGCGGTGCTGGAGGCGGAGGGGATCGTGAAGATCCGGCCCGGGGAGACGGCGCGCATCCACGTGGCGTACCGGAACACGCCCGAGGTGAGCGTGAAGGCGTACCCGGTGGACCTGGGTCTCTACTTCACGATCTACAAGGGTTTCCGGGGCGCGGACCGGATGCGGCTTTCGGGGGTGCCGGCCGCAACGGCTTTCGTGTGGAAACCGGGGACGAGCGAGGACCGCCGCCGCCACGAGTCGGCGCTGGGCATCGAGGGGCTGGAGACGGGCGCCTACCTGGTCATGCTCCGCGCCGGGCTGGCCCGGGCGTCGGTGCTGGTGGTGGTCTCCGACCTGGCGGTCTCCTCGCGGACCTTCGGGTCCCGCCTGCGGGTGGAGGTGCGCGACGGCCAGGGCGAGCCGGTGTGGGGGGCGCGGGTGCAGGTGGCGGGGGCCGGCAAGATCCTGGCGGGGGGGTACACGGACCCGCGCGGGGTGTTCGAGGCGGAGGACGTCGACCCGGACGCGGTGCACATCCTGGCCTCTGTGGACGGCCGTTACGGGCTGGAAACCCGCGGGAAGAGGCGCTAGGGGAAACGTTCCCGGGCGGGGATTGCAGGTTTCCGATTGGAGATTTCAGCCGGAGGAGCAAGGACGCGTAGGGATGGTGGATTGGAGTCAGCCATGCGCCTTCGGCTACCCCGGAAACCATGAAAATATGGAGGGCGAGCCCCTTCGACCGTTCGACCCGGCTCACGGTCGATCCTGAGTCCGTCGAATGGATCGACTTCGCTCAGGGTTGTGGTGAGCGGCTCGACTGAGGGGTTCGACTGAGGCTCACCCGAAGTCCTCGCCGAAGTCCTGTCGAACCACTCCTGGCGAGCCGGCTGTGTTTGGGCTCGGGGGCCCGCCGCCACCGGTCTTGCCCATGCAAGGGCTATGGCGCGTCCTTCGGAGACCCTCGCCCTCCAAGGCGGTCATCGATCATGGTTTTCCCCGAATTTTCGGAACAGAATCCAGCCCTATCCCTCAGAGTCCGAGCTGGAGGGCGATCAGGAAGAGGTCGTCGTCCAGGTCGGGCTCGGCGGCGCTGGTGAGGATCTTCCAGGTGTAGCTCATCTGGACGCGGAGGGTGCGGGCGAAGGTGAACGTGAGGCCAAGCGTGTAGGCGTCGAGATAGCCGTCGTCGCCGGATTTGAACTTCTCGTCCCAGTACGCGTCCCAGCGGAAGCCGGCTTCCAGCCAGCCGGGCCACACGACGACCACGGCCTTGGCCTCCCAGCCGCGATAGAGGTAGTCGGTCTTACCGTCATGATCGAAATCGTCGTCCACGACGCCCCCGCCCATCATCCAGGTGAGTCGGACGCGGCCCAGGACGTCGAGGCGCACGTCCCAGGACCAGGAGCGCCGGAACAGGTCGGTCACGGTGCGCTCGTCGTTGAGGATCACCTCGGGGTGGCGGTTCCAGCAGGCATGGCCGCCGATGCGAACCGAGCGGACGGGAAAGCCCTCCAGGCGTTTCTCGAAGGCGAGGAGCGGATCCCAGGAGAGGCGGATCCCGTAGAAGTAGGCTCCGAATCCGTTGGTGAAGAGGAACTGCTTGTACTCGTGGCCGCCGATGAAGAAGTTCGCACCGAGCCCGTTGCCGATCATGAGGAAGTACCGGCCTCCGAAAAGTTCCCCCCGGACGGCGAGGCCCGCATCGCGCAGGTAGGTCCGGGCGCCGGGGAAGGCGGAGCTCATCGAGGGGCCGCGGGAGAGGGACCAGTCCACGACGCGCTGGGCGAACCGGGAGCGCGTCGGAAAATCGAGGCCGGCGCTGGAGACGCCGACTTCGTAGGCCGAGGGGACCTTCATCTGCCCCGCCTGGACGACGAGCGCGCCGTCCAGGGGGTTCCAGCGGCCCCAGGCGTCCAGCAGGCCCGGCGAGCCTTCCCATCTCAGGCCGATCCGGGCGTCCACCGGCGCGTCGGCGAGGGCGAAATCGGCGGACAGGCGCGCCCGGCGGAAGCTGAACCCGGAGGCTTCCGGGGCGGCCGTATCGCCCGTGTAAGGCTGCCGTTTCCCGTTCTCCACCTGCTCGAGCACGACGACCCAGAGCTGCAGGTAGCTTTCGATCCTGCAGGTCACGTCCGCGCCGGGCGGGGTCACCGCGAGGCCCGCCGGCCCGGGAAAGGGATGCGGGTACGCTTCCGGCTTCCCTTCCGGTATCGCCTCTTGCTTCCTCGTCGCCTCGACCGCCTCCGCCTTCGGAGGGGGAGCGGCGGGCTCGGCCTCGGGTTTCGCCGCTTGATCCTCCCCGGCGAGGACGGATCCGGCCCCAAGGGAAAAGACCAGGATCGTCACGAAGAGCCGGGCAACCATCGCATGCCGGATCAATGAAGGCGGAAGAGGTCGTTCCATGCGCGTCAATTCCCCGTCACCCCGTGGCCGTAGATGATCAACTCCTTGTCCTCGAGGATCGAGAAGCCGCCGTTCTTCCAGTCGAACTCCTCGTACCCGGACGGCATGGGATTGATGCGGATCGCCGCGACCCCCTTGACGCACTTCCCCGCGTTGTGATCCTTGTTCTCGTCGTAGTCGTAGCCGTCGGCGTACGTCGTGGGAGAGTACTTGGAGCCCCGGTCGGGCGAGCCCGGCGTGGACTGCGGGATGATGAGGCGGTAGGGGCCTTCCCCGCTGATCTTCCCCGATACGGGGTCGAGATAGGAAACGTCCATGTCCGCCCCGTCGCGCCGGTAGGCGATGAGGAGCCAGGGCTCGTCGGGGATGGTTCCCATGTCCGCGAGGCCGGAGGGAATCTGGTCCGCCGGCGGGTAGTTGACGAATCCCTGGTTGGGATCGGCGAAGTCGCCGGGAGCGAGCCCGTCGTCGTAGAGGCCGTAGGGAAACGCGTTGTCGATCTCGGAGATCGTGTAGTCCTTGGCGAAGCCGTCGGGCGCGATGACCGTGATGCTGGTGGCGCCCGTGAGATTCACGCCGGCGGCCGAGAGGAGGTCCTTCACCTTGACGCCCCCGTAGCGGGCGTAATCGTCGAAGGCCTGCTTGTGGGCGTTCATGAGGAGAAACTGGCTGTGGAACGGCAGGGACGCGATCTCGGTCCAGGTCATCGTGTACGTGGGAGCCGAAGGCTGTCCGGGCATGCTGTCCGGGTCGCCGGGATAGCGCACGTAATGGATCTCCCAGCCGTTCTCGTAGCCGTCGCCGTCGGAATCCAGGGAGTGGATCGCCTCGAGCGCGTCCCGGTCCCGGCCGTGGCTCATGTAGTCCGCGCCGTACGGATTCAGGGTGTCATGGTAGGTGGAAGGCGCCCCCGAGATGATGTCCGGGTCCGGGTTCGCGACCAGATGGCAGTAGGAGCAGGGATTGACCGTGTACGTCTTCGAGGTTTCGCTCACCTCCCCGCCCTTGTGACAGGTCTGGCAATCGTCCAGGCGCGTTCCCACGAGGCTGGGATAGACGTTGACCAGGTTGTTCATGTCGACGTCCGCCTCGTGCCCCTTGTACGCTCGCGAAGAGACGTACAGGCTGGTCCCGTCGTCATCGTCCCGGCACCCGGCGACGGCGAGGCCGGCGACGGCGAGTACGATCCCGAGCGCGACGGCTTTCTTCATGGCGATGTCCTCCAAGAGGGCGGGAAGCGTCGTTCCCATCCCGACATAACGAAGGCGAAAAAAAAGGGTCCGGCCGGAGGTCCGATCCTCATGCGCCGTTTTCCGGCGAGCTCCAGAGCCTCGGGTCACGATCTCCCATCCATCGGCGAAAGCCGTCGACGAGGGACCAGAAATTCCGGATGACGGTTTCCCCCTCTTCCGTCAAGACCGTGCCCCCCCCGCCGCTTCCCCCTGTGGATTTCTCCACCAGCGGTTTCGGGCTCATCCGGTTCATCTGCTCCACGAGGGTCCAGGCGTGACGGTATCCCATGCCCATCGAGGCCGCGGCGGCGTTGATGGAACCGTGCTCCCGGATCCGTTCCAGAAGCGTCACGCGGCCCCAGGCGATGAACGTCTCGCCGTCCTTCTCGAGCCACAACCGCCCGTTCAGCCTGCAGCCGTCCCGGGAAGGGCTGGGACCCAGGCCGGCGTCCTGGTCGTGAGCCCTCGGTTTCGATTTCCTTTTTGCCAAAGAAACCCCACCGTTATTCCATGTTCAATATAGCGAGCCGGGGCGGAGGGTCAAGCGGGAATTCAAAGGGTTCGCGTTGCCGACGGCATCGAGCGGTTCGCCGCGATCCCGTGCCCCTCCCGGCCGGCGACGATGATTCCGAGCGGAACGGGATCCTCCACGAGGGTCAGCCCCCATGCCGCCGCCTCCTGCGCGCCCGCGCCGCCTTCCATCCGGTCGTAGACCTGTTTCGCCGCGAGCGTTCGGATGATGACCTCCCCCACGCCGGTGGTCGCCACGGCGCCGGCCGGGCCCGCCCACAGCCCCGCACCGAAATGCGCCGAATCCCCCACCCGGCCGAGGAGCATCAAGGACGACCCGCCCGTGGAATTCGCGGCCGCAAAGCCGCCCTTTCCATCGGAAGCCACGGCGCCGATCGTGTCCGTGCCTTCCATCGCCTCCAGCACGGGGTAGCGCTTCATGAAGGCCAGCCAGGGCTCGTTGTAGGGGGAGACCGTTCCTTCTTCGAGCTTGTCGCGGCCCCGGGACAGGAACGCCTTCGCCTTCGGCGTGGTCGGGTCATACGGCGCGAACCCCGCCCACCGGGCGAAAGCCTCGGCGCCCGCCCCGGCGAGGATCGCGTGCGGGGTGTCCATCACGGCGCGGGCCACCAGGATGGGGTTCTTCACGCGCTGGATGGCCGCCACCGCCCCCATCCTTCCCGCCTCGTCCATCACGGACGCGTCCATCTCGAGGGTCTTGCCGTCGATGCACAACCGCGATCCCGTCCCGGCGTTGAACCGGGGGTCGTCCTCCAGCACCACCGACGCGCGAACCGCCGCTTCCATGGCGTCCCGCCCTTCGGAAAGCGCCGCGAGGCCGGCCTCCGCGGCTTTTTCGGGCCCGTCCCGCGCCTCCTCCTTCGCCCCCACTCCGCCGTGCGTGACGATGAACGCTTGCATGTCCAAGTCCAAGGTGGAAAGTCGAAAGCCCAAGGTCCAAAGCAGCAAAGCCGCAGGCAAATCGGGCAAACAGCCGGATTGGGCAGACCTATCGACCCCGATCTACATGATTTCCCTTCTAGAAAGAATCATGATGATCAGAAAGGGATCATGTGAATCAGGCTCGAAAAGACAACGCAGCACCGGAAATGTTCTCGCGAAAACAACATTTCATGACGTCGTGGTCCAGTGTCCCGCGACCCATGACTCTTCCCCGTTCACTCGTCTTGCAGCATCTTCTTGACGCGGTCGAAGTAACCGAGCACGACCTTGCGGTCGGCCTTGCCGATCCTCCCGGTGGAGAGGGCCTGCTCTGCGCGTTTCTCGTAGCGCATGAGGATGTCGGACAGCTGCCTCTCGGGCGCGCCCTCCCCTGCGGGACCCTGTCCCCGGCCGTGGACCTCGGGGACGGGGACGTCCACTTCCCTCGTCTCGGATTTCCCGGAGGCGTGAAAGAGGGGTTTCACCTTCACGTCATCGAACGATGCGGGCGTTCGTTCCGGTTCGCCCAACAGCGGGGGTTTGGACGCCGTTTCCTCCTCGCCTTCTCCGCCTCCGGGAGAGGGTTCGGCTTGTGCCGGAGCGGGGGGGGCGTCGTTCATCGGCTTCGCGGCGTCCTCACGGGAAGGCGCGCGTCTTGTGGGGAGGGGAACGCCTCCGCCGGGGTTCGCGGCGTTCGCCTTTCCGGCGCTTTCGCTGCTCGGGCCGCGGTCCCTCTCCGTCGCGGTCTCCTGCTCGGGAGCCTCGCGCGACCGGTCCGTCGGACCGGGGAGCATCGTGACCAGGGCCGCGGCCGCCAGCAACAGCACGGAAGCCGCCCAGCCGGGCCGGAACCACGACACGGGAAACGCGCGGGGGATGCCGGAGGGGTCGATCGACGCCGCGGTTTTTTCCACGAGAGCGGAGGCGAACCGGTCCCGGCGTCCGGCCGCGGAGACTTCCAGAGCCGTGAGGAAGGCGTCCTCGAGGCGGAGCTTGCGGTCGAGTTCCCAGGCGACGCGTCCGGAGCCGGCGGACCGGGAGAGAGCGAAGACGAAGCGAAGGCAGCCGGCGCCGAGGACGGCGAGCAGGGCTCCGGCCGCCAGGGCGATGGGGAGGACGCGGTCGCCGGGGGCGAAAACGAGGAACGAGAGGATGAGCGCCGCCACGGCCAGGGGCAGGGCCATGGCGAAGGGTTCGGTCCCCTGCAGGGCCTCGTGGACGGCTTTGCGCTTGCGGGCGCGTTTCAGCGCCTCGCGAAGCCGTTCCACCGGATTCTCGTTCGTTTCAAGCGGCTGCATCCTGACAGGCTCCAGGTCTTCGATCCTTCCGGATCTTACGGGATTCCGCGAGAAACCGACAGGGGTTCCCCTTAGCCCCGGCGCGGGCCGATGGGGTCGTGTCGCAATTGTCAATTTTACGGGCCGATGGGGTCGTGTCGCAATTGTCAATTTTATGGGGAGCAAGGTGGCGATTCTCCCTTCTGTCGTGTCCCAGCCCAAATGAGACTGTTGTCCCACCCCTTTTGAGACTGATGTAGAGAAGGGCTTCTGGGGTCTGGATCCTGTTCGCTTTTCACGTTTCGGGTTTCTTGGGCCGCCGCCTGCAGGGGTCGCGCCGCGCCCTCGCCTCATGCAGGGGCGCGACCGGAACCAGACGCGAGGTGCCGGGGCGTCCTTGCCGGCCCTTGACATCACCGATGTCAAGGGGAGGGCGGGCCCCCGGCGATTTCGAGAACCGCAATCCCCGTGACCGGCCCCCCGCAACACGCATTGGACGGGGAAATGCGCTTGACGTCAACCCGACGTGCTCATGAGCTTGATCTAGGAAACCTTCTTTCTCCCCAAAGACGTGAGAACGTGAGGGGTGAGTCCCAACAAAGGAGGGATGGCAATCTCAAAAAGAGTGGGATACGACACCCTTCCCGAGGCGAAGAAACGCAAAAGAATTGACAATTGCGACACGACCCCATGCGACGCTTCCTACTTGCACCGCGAAAGCCTCCCGCCCGTGGTGCGTTGCCAGACGGATGCAGACCGCGTATAATGGCCCCGCTCGTGCTTTCAAGAGCCGTTTCCGCGGTTCTGCTTTCCGCGGAGGGGAAGGCCGCGCCGAGCCGGAGCGCTATGCGATGAAACCTCGTATCGGACTGACCATGGGCGATCCCGCCGGGGTGGGACCCGAGGTGATCTTGAAAACCCTTTGCGATCCCTTGATCATCCGCCGGGCGGATGTCTGCGTGATCGGCCACGAGGAGACGTTTTTCGAGTATTCCAAGCGGCTGGGGATCAGCCCGATCTTCAAGGAAAAGGGGTCCCCCGAGGAATGGAGCTGGCGAAAGGTACCTTTTCTGGTCAGCTGCGTGGAGGGGGACGCGCCGGTGGTCGTCCCCGGGGAGGCCTCGAAGGAGGGCGGCCGGCTGTCCTTCGAGGCGGTGAAGAGGGCCTTCGATCTGGTGACCTCCGGGACGCTGGACGCGTTCGTGACGGCGCCCATCAGCAAGACGTCCTGGAACCTGGCGGGTGTCGGTCATACGGGTCATACGGATTTCCTGTCGGCCGTCACGGGACGGGAAGCGGTGATGATGATGGTGGGGGGGCGCCTCCGGGTGACGCTGGTGACGGTGCACATCCCTCTTCGCGAGGTCCTCGATACGTTGCGGCCCGAATCCATCCTCGAGACCCTGGTGGTCACCCACGGAGCCCTCAAGGATCTCTTCGGGATCGCCGTTCCCCGGATCGGCGTGGCGGGCATCAATCCCCATTCCGGCGAGGGCGGTCTTCTGGGCCGGGAGGAGAGCGAGATCATCGAACCGGCCCTGCAGAAGGCCCGCGGACGGGACATCCAGGCCGTGGGACCGTTGCCGCCGGACGTGGCGTTCAGACAGGGCGTCGGGGGCAAGTTCGACGCCGTGGTGGCCATGTTCCACGATCAGGGTCTGATTCCGGTGAAGCTGTTGGCCTTCGAGAAGGCCGTGAACATCACGCTGGGGGTTCCCGTGGTCCGGACCTCTCCGGCCCATGGGACGGCTTTCGACATCGCGGGCAAGGGGCTGGCCCGGCCCGAAGGGCTCTCGGCGGCGATCCGCCAGGCGGCGGCGCTCTGCCGGCCGAACTCCTGAGTGCCCCGGCGGAGAGACCGGTGGGGTTCGCGGGCCATCGTCCTCGTTCAGTGGAGACAAGCGCATGAACGCCGATGAATGCATTCGTGGCCGCCGGAGCGTGAGATCCTACAAGGAGGAGGCCGTTTCCGAGGAGGAGATCCGCGACATCGTGGAGACGACCCGCTTCGCCCCTTCCTGGGCGAACACCCAGTGCGTCCGCTACCTCGTGGTGCGAAACACGGAGGTGAAGGGGCGGCTGGCGGAGATCATGTCGGACAAGAACCCCGCCCGGAAGGCCGTGAGGGAGGGGCCGGTCGTCGTGGTCTTTCTCGCGAAGCGGGGCCTGGCCGGGCACAAGAACGGCGAGGCTGTGGACGACAGGCCCTGGCACCTCTTCGACGCCGGCGGGGCCGTGCAGACGTTCTGCCTGGCGGCCCACGAGCGGGGCCTGGGGACGGTGATCGTGGGGTACTTCGACGCCGCGGCCGCGGCGGAGATTCTCGGGATTCCTCCGGGTTTCGACGTCGTCGCGTTCACGCCGCTGGGCCGGCCAGCCCAGACGCCGCCTGCGCCGCCCCGCAAGTCGGTGGACGCGCTGCTCTCATGGGAATCCTTTCAGGAAGCCTGAGCGACCACCATGAAGAAAACCCTGGTCACCGGCGGCGCGGGATTCATCGGGTCGCACCTCGTCGAGGCGCTGGTCCGCCGGGGTGATGACGTCGTGGTCCTGGACGATCTCTCGACGGGCGCTGCCGCCAACCTGGAGGCGGTCGCGGAGCGGATCCGTCTGGCCGTGGGGGATGTCGCCGACACGACCCTGCTTGCGGACGTTCTCGCCGGGGTGGATACGGTCTTCCATCTGGCGGCGCTCACCTCGGTCACCGAGTCCGTGGAGGACCCGGAAGCCTTCCACCGGGTGGATGCGGGGGGGACGCTGGCGGTCCTGTCCGCGGCGCGGGCGGCGGGCGTTCGCCGGTTCGTCCTTGCGGGATCGTGCGCGGCCTACGGGGAGGGGGGCGAAATCCCCGCCACGGAAACGGACCCCGTCGATCCCCTGTCGCCCTACGCCGCCGCGAAGCTCGCCGCGGAAGCCTACGCGAAAGCGTATCGAAACGCCTTCGGGCTGGAGGCCGTCACGCTTCGTTTTTTCAACGTCTACGGCCCGCGGCAGAGGGCCGACGCCGCCTACGCCGCCGTGGTCCCCCGCTTCCTGGACGCCCTGCTCTCGAAAGAGCGGCCCACCGTCTTCGGATCGGGGGAACAGACGCGGGACCTCGTTTTCGTGGAGGACGTCGTGTCCGCCTGCCTCGCCGCCTCCGACGTGGAAGCCCTTTCTTCTCCGGTCCTCAACGTCGCCTCGGGGCGGAGCGTGAGCGTACTCGAAGTTCTCGAGGCGTGCGGCGCGGCCCTCGGCGTGGTTCCCGATCCCGTCTTCGAGCCGGCGCGGCCGGGGGACATCCTCCACTCCCGGGCGGACGTGACCAGGCTGGCCGAGGTATTGGGATTCCGGGCCTCGATTTCCCTTAAAGAGGGGATCCGACGGACGGCGGACCGGGCCCGGAACGGATGAGAACCGGGCGTTCGAATCCAGGATCTGGAACCATGAATCGACCCACGAAAGCGACCATCCCGTCCTCGGACGGGGGATCCGACACGGCGCTCTCCGAAACGAAGGGCCTTGGAGGCGGGCACCTCTTCACGGTGATCACGGGCGTGCTGGGCGTGATGGTGGCCACGGCGGTGACGGGAGCGGTCTTCTACCATGTGTTCGTGCCGTCGTCGTCTCCAGTCGCCCTGCCCGACGCCGCGCCACCGGCCCCGGTCTTCCCCGCCCCGCCCGCCGGTCCGTCTCCCGAGGCGGAGGCTCTCGAGCACGCGCGGGCGACGATCCATGACCTCGAGCAGAAGGTCGAGGATCTGGAGATCCGGATTCTCGCCTTGAAGGGTCGGATCGAGACGATGGCTCCCGCGGACGCTCAACGGCTCGTCGACCGCCTCCTGTCGGGGGATCCCGCCTCGGCGTCGAGCGCCCGTTCGATTCTGGAAAGGCGTGGGGGCGCGATCGGTGGCGTGCTGGCGGACACGGTGCTGTCGATGGCGGAGCGCATCCGGCGCCTGGAAGCCCGGGTGGCCGTCGAGGAACAAAAGGCCTCCGAGGCCGTCCGGGCGCTGGTGGCCGCGAAGCAAAGGGCCGAGACGGAGGCGGAGAAGCGCGACCGGCGCAAGGCCCAGGCCTATTACGAGCTGGGCCTGAAGGCCCAGCAGGAGGGGCACGCGACGCTCGCCGAAGAGAACTATGGAAGGGCGCTGGAGATCGATCCCGGATTCGTCGGCGCCCTGAACGGCCGGGGAAGGGTCCGGATGGACCTCGGGCGCCCCGAGGACGCGTTGGCCGATTTTTCCCTCGCTTCCTCCCTTCGTCCCGAGTACGCCCCCCTCCACTTCAACCGGGGGCGGGCGCTGATGTCCCTCGAACGGCACGAGGAGGCCGTGAGAGCCTTCGAGCGCGTTCTCGCCCTGGATCCCGGGCATACGAGAGCGCTGAAAGCGCGGGACGAGGCCCGGCGCTTCCTGCGGGAAAAGAAGCAATGACGCGTGACAGAGGAGGTTCTGATGGGTGGATTGTTCGGCGTGGCTTCGCGAGAGGATTGCGTGAAGGAGGTTTTTTTCGGTACGGACTATCACTCGCACCTGGGCACGGTGCGCGGCGGCATGGCGGTCAAGAACCGGGAAGGGATATCGAAGTCCATTCACGACATCACGAACACGCAATTCCGGACGAAGTTCGAGGACGACCTCGCCGGGTTGCACGGGAACACGGGGATCGGCGTGATCAGCGACTTCGATGACCAGCCTCTCATCATCGGCTCGCACCTGGGCATCTACGGGATCGCCACAGTAGGGGCGGTCCAGAACGCCGCGTCCCTGGCGGAAAAGGCTTTCGGGGCGAAGACGGCCCACTTCTCCGAGATGATGGGGTCCGAGATCAACCCCACCGAGCTCATCGCCGTCCTGATCAACGACGAGAGCGGTTTCGTCGAGGGCATCCGCAGCGCCCAACAAGCCGTGGAAGGCTCGTGCTCGATGCTCCTGTTGACGGACGCGGGCATCTACGCGGCGCGGGACCGTCTCGGCCGAACGCCCTTGATCCTGGGCAAGCGCGACGGCGCCGTCGCCGCCACCTCCGAATCCTGCGCCCTGCCCAACCTGGGGTTCGAGATCGCGCATTCGCTCGGTCCCGGCGAGATCGTTCTTCTGACCCCGGACGGATTCGAGACGATGAATCCTCCAGGAGACAGGATGCAGATCTGTTCCTTTTTGTGGGTCTACTACGGCTACCCCGCTTCCAGCTACGAGGGCATCAACGTCGAGGTCGTCCGCAACCGGTGCGGAGCGGCCCTGGCCCGGCGGGACGACGTCGATGTCGATCTCGTGGCCGGCATTCCCGATTCCGGCACGGCCCACGCCCTGGGATACGCGAACCAGGCGAAACGGCCCTATCGCCGGCCTTTCGTGAAATACACGCCCACCTGGCCGAGAAGCTTCATGCCCCAGGACCAGGGCATACGCGACCTCGTGGCCCGGATGAAACTGATCCCCATACGGGATCTCATCGAGGGAAGGCGCCTGCTCTTCTGCGAGGACTCCATCGTGCGGGGAACCCAGCTGAGAGGCACCATCAAGCTCCTGAAAAAGTACGGCGCCAAGGCGATCCACATGCGGCCGGCCTGCCCGCCCCTGATCCACGGATGCAAGTTCCTCAACTTCTCCCGATCCCGCTCGGAGCTCGAACTCGCAGGGCGAAAGGCGATCCAGGAGATGGGCGCCGACTTCGCTTCCTCGAAAGCCGCTTTCGCCGATCCGGATTCCCCGGAGTACGCCGAGATGGTCGAAAGGATTCGCGGGCGCCTCGACCTCACCTCGCTCCAGTACCAGAGACTCCCCGATCTCGTCGAGGCCATCGGCCTGCCCAAGGAAAAACTCTGCACCTTCTGCTTCGACGGGGCTTCGTAGAACGCAAAGCAGTCAAGCCGCGACCACGCTCGACTTCAGCGCCTTCTCGACAGACCCTTGCGCCGGAGGCGACGGACCAGCGCCGTCAACGGAAGGAGGCAAAGCGCGCCGAGGATCGGTTCCCGGTCCAGGGGCGTGAGGGCCGTCTTGTCGGAAGGAGAAAGGCGTACCGCTTCCGCCGCCCCGGGCGAGACAAGCCCCCCCGTGCTCCGCGCGATGGTTTCCAGACGTTCCCGATCGGGCTCGTGATGGCGGCGCTCGAAGGGAAGGGCGGGGGGGACCCGCGCTTCCGAGCCGATGCACTCGGCGTCGGCGCCGGGCGGGAACGCGGCCCGCAGGCGGAGGGCCGAATCCGAGGCCGGGGGCGTGAAGCGGCAGAGGAACCGGCGCGTGCCGGAGCGGAGCACCGGCAGGGACCGTCCTTCCTCCTCGCCCTCCTCGTGGAGCGTGATCCGGGGAGGCTTTTCCGGGGCGACGCGCGTGGGATCGCATGTCACCACGGCTTCCACCTCCCCCCCGGGAAGCCGGCGGAAGGCAATGCGCGGGGGCATGGGCGTTTCGGGCTTCCGCTTCACCCAGCGGATCGCCTGGCCCATCCATTTCGGAAGGTCCTTCCAGGCCGTCCAGTCCGCGCCCCAGGCCTTTCCCAGCCCGAACCCCAGGTAGAGCGTTCTCCCGAGTCCGTGCTCCCCCACCACGACGACGGGGGTCCCGTCGGGCGCGCGAGCGAGCACGTCGGCCAGCGGGCCGATTTCCGCGCGGCGATAGCCGTAGACGGCGGGCACGTCGCCGGGGTCGATGCCCCGGAAAGGGGGACTGGGGTGATCGAGGGAGAGCCGGAGGGGAAGGCGAGGGAGAGGTTCCTTCTCGGGGGGCTCCTTCCCGGGGGGTTCGGGCGCTTCGTCCTCGGGGGCGGGCGGGGGCTCGTCGGGCGGGGGAGGAGGGGGGTCCTCGGGAAGGGGTTCGGGGTTTTCCGTTTCCGGTTCGCCTTCCTCTTCCTCGGGGTTTCCAATGGCCCAGCGCGTCTGCTGCAGGACCAGCCGGGGAATCCGGCTGAAATCCCGCGTGAAGTCGAACCGCCCCTGCTTTCGGCCCGCCCAGTAGGTGAGGGAGGAAAGGAGGCGCGTATCGAACTGCTCCCCCACCCCGATGGTGGAGAGGGTGACGCCCCCTTCCTTCATCTTGGTGACGATGCCCTTGAAGTCCTCCAGCGTCTTGTTGTAGCCGTCGGAAATCAGGATCACGTGCCGGATCCGGGCGGGGCTCGACGCGAGGGCGTGGTAGGCCTTGACGAGGGCGGGGAAGATGTTCGTCCCGCCGCCGGCCTGGAGGCGGGATACGCGATCCGAAATCATGGCCACGCGTTCGGCGGAGACCAGCGGCACGAGCCAGACGGCCTCGGTATCGAAAGCCAGTACGCCGACGGTGTTTCCGCGTCCGAGTTCGGCGGCCGCGCCGATGGCGGCTTCCTTGGCGAGCCGGATCTTCTTTCCCGCCATGCTTCCCGACTTGTCGATCAGAAAGACGAGTGCGACTTCGGCCACTTCGATCGTCCGCTTTTCGCGGGGAGGCTCCGCCGGGGGTTCTTCGAGGTCCGGGGGGGGCGTTTCGAGGGCCGGTTTCGGTTCGGATTCCTCCTCGGGTTCCTTCTCTTCCGGCTCTTCGGGTTCCCCGGCCACCTCGAGGGCGGGGGGCGGTGGGAGCACCGGCGACGCCTTGGCCAGAGCGCCCTCGGCGAAAGCGGGTCCGAATCCCGCCTTTCCCGCCAGCAGGAGCAGTCCTCCGCCTCCGGCCACGAAGCGGGCCAGTCTCCGCACCGTCTCGCTTCCCGCCGAGGAGGGCGGGGGAGCCACGCCCACCACGGCGTCGAAATCCTCGGGGAATTCCGCGGCGCCGTGGGTCCACGAGGCGACGGTCATCTCGAATCCCTGCGCCCTGAGCGTTTTCAGGGCGGCGAGGCCCCGCGGCGGGTCGTGGTCCAGCAGGAGGACCCTGGGGGGCCCGGCCACGCGGACCGTAAGATCGACGGGGTCGGCATCGGGAAGGAGGCCGTTTCCCTGGAAGCGGGCCTGAAGTCGCTGTTCTCCCCGGGGGAGAGAGAGGCCCTGGAAGACGAGACGGTGTTTTCCCGGCCCTTCCAGCGCCACTTCCCGGGAAGCGATCTTTTTCCCGTTTCGATGCAAAACGAGCGTCCCCGAGCCTTGGGTCGTGGACTCGATCTCGACGGAAGCATTCGTGGGGGTTCCTTCCTCGTGGGGCATCTCGAGGGCGAGGTCGGAAAGGACCGTCTGGTGCAGCCCTTTCGGGGAAAGGGGGAAGACGTGTACGCGCAGGTGGTGGGGAAGCGCATCGAGATCCGGATCGTCCGAGAACCTTCCGTCGGAGTAGAGGAAGATGCCGCTTTGCCGGGGGGGAGGCGATTCGGCCGCGGCAACGAGCAGGAGGGGAGCGAGGCGGGAGGCCGTCGAGGGGGGTTCCTCCGGGTCCGGTGCGATGGAAGTAAGATCTCCGGGCTTGGGGAGGGCGTCGAGGGGCCAGGCGGAGGCGTCGAAGACGAAGGCGCGCACATCGATGCCCCGCTGGCGCATCTGGAGGGCGAGAGAGGCGGCCTGTTCCGCGGCGCGGATTCTTTCTCCGGCGGGAACGGAGGGGGAGACGTCGAAGGCAAACAGGGCGCGGGGGGGGAGCTTCGTCGTGGCCTCGAGGGCGGGGCGCGAGAGGGCGAGCAGCATCAACGAGGCGGACAGCGCCAGGGCGAGGTGGAGGGGGAGGGTGCCCTTTCGTCCGCGTGGCAGGAGGATGGCGAACAGGATCACGGCGAGGAGAGGCGCCGCCGCCAGGCCCAGGAAGACCGGATTGCCGAATATCAGCGCATCCACGGGCGTACTCGCAAGCGTGCTTTTCCAAAGCGAAGACGATTTCGCGGGATCGACGAGACCATGGGTATTATAGCGGATTGGGAATTCCCCGGAGCCATTCGCGCTGTGGCCGGTTTCGGGTTGCCGTCGCGTAGGGATTGTAGATATGTCGTATCCCACTCTTTTTGAGATTGCCATCACGAAAATCGTTTACAGCGCAAATACGCCAGGGAGGATTGCTTTGGCATGGAAATCCCGAAAAACGGTTACAGCGCGAAAGGCTCATCTTGGCTGGGACACGACACGGGCGGACCAGGGATCAGGAGGAGGGGGGGATGATCTTCGTGACGGAGAGCCGCGTGTAGCGTTGCCGGTGGCCCTTCTTGGTTCTCGAGTTTTTTCGGCGGCGGAGCTTGTAGGAGACGAGTTTCGTTCCCTTGGCCTCTCCGAGGATGCGGGCCTTGACGCATGCGCCTTCGACGGTGGGCGAGCCCACGAGGGTGCCGTTGGGTCCGGAAGACAAGAGGAGGACCCGCCCGAAGTCGAGAAGGGATCCGCGGGGGCCGTCGAGGCGATCCACCAGGATCTCCTCGCCGGGAGCCACCTTGTACTGTTTTCCCCTGTCTTCCACGACGGCATACATTGCACGGTCTCCTTCGTTGATACAAGGCGAAGATTTTACGAGATGGCCGGCCGGGGGGCAAGGGGAAAAACGGTGCGGGTCAGCCTTTCACGAGGTTTCCATTTTCGCGGCGGGCCTGGATCTCGAAGGATTCGGGCGGGCCGTCGACGGGGTAGACCTCGACGGACTTGCCGAGCTGGTCCTCCATGTCGGCCAGGATGTCCCGTTTGTCGTTGAGGAGGAACAGCGCGATGTCGCGGTGGGCGCGCACCTCGACCTTGTGGACGGACTCCCGCCGGGCGGCGGAGCGTACTTGCCTGAGGATCCGGGCTCCCAGGCTTTCGGGATTCAAGCGCATTCCCGTTCCCTGGCAGACGGGACAGCGGTCGTAGTGCGTGAGGGAGAGGCTGGGCCGGAGGCGCTGGCGCGTCATCTCCACGAGGCAGAAGGCGGACATGCGAAGCATGCGCAGTCGCGCGCGGTCCGTTTTGAGGGCTTGCCGGAAGATTTTTTCGACTTGGCGGCGGTTCTTGTCGAGTCGCATGTCGATGAAATCCACGACGATCAGGCCGCCGAGATCCCGAAGGACCAGCTGTCGCGCGATCTGTTCGGCGGCCTCGAGATTGATCTTCAGGGCCATTTCTTCGGTGTCGTCGGCCTTGGTGAACCGGCCCGAGTTCACGTCGATGGTGACCATGGCCTCGGTCGTGTCGATCACGATGCTCCCGCCCGAAGGGAGGGGAACGCGCCGGTCGAAGATTTTCGCCATCTCGCTTTCGGCCCGGAAGCGCTGGAAGAGGGGCTCTTCTCCATCGTACTGTTGCACGCGGTGGACGTGCCGGGGCATGGCGACGCGGACGAATTCGCGGGCCTCGCGGTATCCCTCCTGGGTGTCGACGAGAATCCGCGCGATGTCCGGCGTGAAGATGTCCCGGATCGTCCTCACGACCAGCGAGGTTTCCTGGTAGAGGAGGGCGGGAGCCTGTTCGGCCTTCGCCCGTTTTTCCACGTCGTTCCAGATTCGCTGGACGTACTTCATGTCCCGCTGGAGGTCGGTTTTCCGGCGCCCCTTCCCGGCGGTGCGGACGATGAAACCGATGTCCTTGGGCGGGTCGAGGGAGAGGAGGATCTCCTTCAGGCGCTTTCGTTCCTTGTCGTCCACGATCTTGCGGGAGACGCCGTGTTTCGGCAGGAAAGGCATGAGGACGAGATGGCGGCCGGGCAGGCTGATCTGCGTGGTCAGGGCCGGCCCCTTCTTACCGATGCCGTCTTTGCTGACCTGCACCGGGATTTCCATGCCGCGCCGGAGCACGGACTGGATGGCGCGGCGGTTTCCGCTCTTGGGCGGCTTCTTGCCGAAGCGTCGGAGCGCGCCTTCGACGACGTCGGAGACGTGGAGGAACCCTTTGAGTTGATGTCCGATGTCGACGAAGGCGGCCTGGATGCTCGGCTCGATGTTGACGACGCGTCCCTTGTAGATGTTGCCTCCGAGCGTGGGTCGGCCGGCGCGCTCCACGTAGACTTCTTCCAGCCGCCCGTTGTCCATGACGGCGATCCGGCATTCGTCGCTTTCCTGCAGGTTGACGAGCATTCGTTTCATGATGGTTTCTGCACCTCCCCGTCTTCCTCGTCCAGGAATTCCACGAGGACCATCTCCGCATCCTGAAGCAGGCGGCCGGGGTCCGTATCGCCGGCCAGCGCCGAGGCGAGGGCGCGCGCGCCGGGAGGATCCATGCCCCGCACGGGGCGGACGGAAAGGAGAAGCGAGCCGTCCGCAAGGAAGCCAAGGTCGGCGAGGGGGGGGATCTCGGCGCTGTCGGGCAGGGGCCCCTTGAATCGCCAGACGACGCGGGTCATGGGGGAAGCGCGCATGTCGGCAAGCGGGGCGGCGTTCAGGACGGAGAGTCCCGGGGGGAGGACGGCGTCGAGTTCGTGCGCGAGGGCGTTCGGGGAGGGATCGTCCTGCAGAAAGATGTCGAGGGCGAGGGAGAGGGCCGGAACGCCGAGAGAGACGGCGGGCCGGATTCTCATCCGCGGTCTGGGATGGAAGCCTTTCGTCAGGGCAGGGCGGCGTCCCGTTCTTCGCACCGCCCTTCCAAGGGTCCTGACGAGATCCCTGTGCGATAGATAGCGTGCCGTCCAGGCCTTCCGGAAGCGGACCCGGAAGCCCCGAACGCCCCCCGTCCCGATCCCCATACGTTCTCCTCGGGGCCCTCCGCGGGAAACGACAGCCCCGAGCGCCGGAGGAAACGCGGGTCCGGCGCGCCGGGGAACGCTCCGCTACCAGCGCCGGGGATGGTCGCGGCGGCGGGAGGAGCGGGACGGTTCCCCGTCGGATTCTCCGTCCTCGTCATTTCCGGTCGTTTCCCGGAGGAAATCATAATAGGACTTCGACCCGCCCTCTTCGGTCCCTTCTTCCGGGGTTCCGTTTCCTTCTTCTTCCTCGGGCGGCTCGGGCATCTTGAATTTTTCCTTGCGGATCTGCTGCGCATACTCCTTGGCGATGGCGACGTCACGCTTGCGGAGCTGTTCCTGGAGGGCCTGCTTGGCGGCCTTGGGGCTCCGGATGATCCTCAGCGTGACGAACAGGAGGATGTGCTGTTTTTCCTTGTTCGTCTGGACGTTCTTGAAGAGGTATCCGATCAGCGGGATGTCGCCGAGGATGGGGAGTCTCGTGACGCGCTCGGTCTTCATGGTCCTCACGAGCCCGCCGATGACGGCGGTCTCGCCGTCCTCGAGGATCATTTCGGTGACCACGGTGGAGGCGGCGATGCGCGGCAGGTCGATGGACTGGTTGCCGATGGCGAAGGTGTCGAAGCCCGGCTGGGTGGTGGAGGTTCCCGAGAGGTCCCGGAGGGTGGGGATGAGGATGCACTTGACCTGCTGGGACTCGGGGATCACGTGCGGCTTGATGAGCAGCTGGAAGCCGATTTCCACGGGGGAGTTGGCTCCTTCCGAGATCGTGGACACCTGGCCCCCGGCCGCAGTCTGCTGGACGTCCACCTCGGCGTACCGCACCGACTCGCCCACGAAGATGGTGGCCGCCGTGTTGTCGAGCACGGAGAGGGAGGGTTTCTGGAAGATTTCCGTCTGGGAATCGGTCTTGAGGTACTCGAGGACCATCTGGAATTCCTGGAGGGAGATCGAACCGAACTGGTAGGGCGAATTGCCTCCGAGGAAGTTGTTGACGTCGCTGGGGGTCGGTCCCCGCTGGAAGTAGGAGCCGGTGGAGTCGACGGAGAGGCCTGCCTGGTCTTCCCATCCGCCGTTGCCCAGGTTGTAGGGAAAGCGGGTGTAGAAGGAGCCCAGGCCGGTGGCTCCGTTGGTGCGGATGCGGGGGCCGTTGGGCCAGTTGAGCCCCACGTTCAAGACGTCCTCCCGTCGCGTGGAAACGAACTTCACCTCCACCTGCACCATCTGGGGCTCCATGTCGATCTGCTTGATGATCTTCTTGACCTCGGCGATTTTGGTGGCCGTGTCCGTGATCAGCAGGCTGTTGGAGGTGAGATCGTACTCGATGTTGCCCAGGTCCTGGGTGATGACCTTCTTCAGCGCGTTGACGAGCGTGAAATCCTCGAGCCGCTGCTTCAGCGCCTGGGGCTCGGGTTTTCCGGCCACGAGTTCGTTCTTGATCGTGGCCATGTAGTCCGAGGGCAGGGTGAGGTATTTCAGGGGAATGACCTCGGTGACGAGTTCCTTTTTCAGGTTGGCGGGATCGTCGATGCGGTAGACCAGCCCGTCCTCGTCCTCGACCACGGTCAGCCCGACGGACTCGACGACGGTTTTGAGCGCCTTCAGCCAGGGGAGGTTGGAGACGCGCAGGGTGACGCGCTTGTCCTCGCCGACGTCGGATCCGATGACGAGGTTCTTCCCGCTGATGCGGGCGATCGTATCGACGACGACGCGGACGTCGGCATTTTCCAGCGCGAGGGTGACCTCGGGCGGCTGGTAGACCTTCCAGACGTTTCCGTCGAGGACCTGGACCTTCGCCCCGGCCTTCTCGCAGACGAGCCTGAGCGCCGTTTCCCAGTAGGCGCCCTCCAGCTTGATGGTGACCCGGAGGTCCTTGTCCTTCTCCAGGTCGATGCCGTCCTTGTTTTTCCCCAGGACGATGTTTTCGCCCGTGGCGTCCCGGATGAAATTGACGACGGCGTAGAGGGGCTTGTCCTCCACGTCGATGTCGATCAGCCTCTTCAGCTCGACGCTCGACTCCTGGGCGAGCGCCGTGGAGAAGAGCCCGAGAACCAGGGCGATTCCTGAAGCCGCGAACCTCATCCTTTCCCGCATCGCTGAACCTCCCATGAGAGGGTGTCCACGTATGCCCCCGGCGATCGTCGAACGCTTTTGTCCATGCGACGCAGGGGGGCTGTCTTCTCGCCGGTCGCCCGACGGACTATTTCCCCTTCTCTCTATTCCCGAGGGGATACTTGATTTCCAGCCCCCGGTAGCCGAACCAGACGAACCGGTCCCGCCCGACCCGCTTGAGGGTCACCGGGTGCCTCTTGTCCTTCTCCCCCGTCTTCCGGACTCTGGGTTGATTCTCGATCTTCTCCGCGGGCACTTCCTTGCCCTCCACCACCGCCGTATCGTTGACGATGGCCACGCGCTTGACCTTGGCGTCGTCGGGCAACCAGACGAGCCCGGAGACGAGGATCTTCATCTCGAAGAACTCGACGAGGGCCTGGGCCTTCTGGCGATACGCCTCGGTTCGTTCCAGAAACTCCTTGATGAAGGGCTTCTGCGCCCATTCCTCGGAGAAACTTTCCTTGACCTTCGAGGTCTCGTCCAGGACGGGCTCGTACTGGCCCTCTTTCTCCACCAGCCCCCGGATGGTATCGAGGAAAATGTCCATGCCCGTCTGGAATTCCTTGCGGACCCGGGGCGGGAGGTGGTCCCCTTCGAGGATCTCGTTGCGCATCTTCTCGAAGGACTTGAAGACCTCGTTGGGCATGCCCACGTGACGCGCCGCTTCCATGCGCATGCGGATGGTCCGCACGGCCTTTTCGAGATAGGCCTCGTACTCGGAGACGATCGTGCGCTTGAATCCAGGCGCGAGCAGCTTCCGCAGAACGGTTTCGCGCCTTTCGGGGAAGTGGTTGACGTTTTTCTTCTTGGTCACCTCCTCCACCAGTTTCTTCCAGGCGAAGTAGGTGCGCTTGGGGTCGGCGTGGGTGGCCTGCCAGTAGGTGATCTGGTTGAGCCGGGTCTCCCATCCTTCCACGAGCGCCTTCTGCTCATCGTAGCCGGGAGGCGTGACTTCCCCGGGCTGTCCATCGCTGGCTCCGCCCGGTCCCGTCTCGGGCGCGACCCGTTCCAGGCGGATCACGAAGGGATTGAGCCGGGTGTCCGGCACCTCGATTTCCTCGTCGGGGGGAATGTGGACGTCGTAGACCTTTCCCTCGGGGTCAGGGCCGGTGGGTTGGGCCGGCGCGGGTTTCGGGGCGGGTTTCCGGGCCGGGGCCTTGCTTTTCGCCTGGGGCGCCTTTCCCTGGGCTTGCCGCTTGGGCTGGGGCTTGGGGGCGACCGTCTTGGCCTGGAAGGCGTTGAGATCGAGGCTGAGTTTCAATTTCGGGCCTTTGAGCCTCTCTTCTTCGGAGGGGGTCTCTTGGGACCTTCCGCCCCTGCTCTTCATGGAGAAGGACCCATTGGTGCAGGCGAGGAAGCGGGGGTAATGTTCCAGCAAGTTGATGAACTTGAGGAGGTCGAAGAAGTAGCCTTCCACATCCATCGAGATGCTGATGGTTTTCCAGGGCCCGGCGTCCTTCGCCCCTCGGCCCCGTCCCCCGTCGGCCTCCTGTACGGAATACGTCGTGATCACCACGCTGGCGGCCGAGGCCTGCGCCTGGATGCCGTTCAGGAGGGCCTCGAGAAAGGGGTAGGCGGGAAGGGCCTTCTGGTTCTCGGCGTGCTTGGGTTTCGCAAAATCGAGATCCCTCTGGAGCCGGTCGATCTTCCGCTCCATGGCCCGGTAGTTGGTGATTTGTCCCTGGATTTTCTGGATCTGGTCGTTGGTGTCCTGAATCTTCCGGTAGTCCAGGAAGGTGAGGACGCCGAAGGCAGCCGCGACGAGCACGGCGACCACGATGACCACGATGAAGAGCTGGTTTTCGCTGAGATTGCCCACGGAACCACCTCTCTCAGAGCGTTACTTCGATTCGCCTTTCTCGCTCCCTTCTTCCTCTTCTTGCGTTTCCTCGGGCACGACGGGAGGCATCAGGAGCTGGACCTCGATGGGACAGTGCAGGGCGATGTCGGGAACGTAGTCCTGGTATTCTTTCCGGTCGATCTCGGGAGGGCTGAGGGACTGGATGTTGTGCCGGAGCCACACGCCCTCTTTGAGGAGGACACGGCGAAAACGCCCCACATGGTCGAATTCGGCGCCCTTGACCAGCAGGTCGAAGCTGAGTTTCGGCTTCTTCCCTCCGGCTTTCCCCCGGGCTCCCCGGGAGGTGGACAGGCCGAAATCGAGGCTCTCGTACCAGGCGCCGATGGGCCGTTTCTGCTTTTCGGCGCGGTCGACCATCCAGCACAGGTCGTCGACGGTCTTCGCCCAGGGATACCGGGTCTTTTCCAATTGCTGAACGGCATTGTCCATGGCGTCCAGGACGGCCTTCTTCTGCGTGAGTTCGTTGAATTTGGCTGCCTTTCTCTTGTAGATCTCCAGGGTGGATTTCTTCTGGGTGAGGGCCTGGTTCACTTCGGGCATCTTGCCCATGCGCATGTACAAGAATCCAACGACGGACAGGGAACTCAGGACCACGCCGCCGAGAATTCCCATCATCATGGGCAGGGGCGTTCGCTCCTTGACCCGGTATTCCGGCGGAAGAAGGTTGACCTTGATCATGGCCTAGTCCTTTCTGATGCGCGACGCCAGGCCCACCGCGATGGCCAGCTGGGGCGCATTGTCCTTCAGCGCATCCACGTCCACCTGGTTGGACACGTCCAGGTTCTCCGTCGGATCCCACAGCGACGTCTTCCGGTCGAAGATCCGCGTGAAGGTCTCTTCCAGCTGGGGGAACTTGGCTCCCCCGCCGGAGAGGAAGACCTCCTCCACTTCGGCATCGAACTGGTTTTCGAAGTAGTCGAACGAGAGATGGATCTCGTTGCCCAGATCCTCGAGGGTGGGGGCTACGGCTTCCATGAGCTCCCCGATCCGGTCGCCCGGGTCCTTCTTGAGCATTTCGGCCTCGTGGGTCTCCAGCCCGAGGCGTTTGGAGATGGCGTCGGTGAAATCGTTCCCGGCGAGGTAGATCTCGCGCGTGAAGTAGGAAACGCGGCCCCGCTTGATGTTGATGTTCGATTTGTTCGCCCCGATGTCGATCAGGGCCACCACCTTCTCCTTCTCCTCCATGCGGGGACTCATGAGGTCGCGGAACTCGAACGCGTTGCCCAGGGCGAAGGCGTCGATGTCGATGATCGTGGGAATGAGACCCGACTGCTGGATGAGTCCCACGTGGTCCTCGATGAGGCTCCGTTTCACGGCCACCAGGAGGACCTTCATCTCCTGTTCGCCCGATTCCGACGGGGCCAGCCCTTCATCCTCCAGCCGCTGGCAGTCCAGAACCACCTCCTCGACCTCGAAGGGGATGTACTTGTCGGCCTCGAATTTGATGGCGTTCTGGAGATCCTCCTCGGACATCTTGAGCATCGAGACGTACCGGACGATGACCGAGCGCCCGGATACCGCCGTCACGACACGCCTCGTGCGGATCCGATAGGAACTCACGATTTCCCGGACGACGTCGCGTTGCGTCTCTTCCGATTTGACATCCAACTGGCCGTAGGAGTTGATGACGAACCGTTCTCCTTCCTGGGCCAGTTCGATGGCCTTGACGCTGTGCGACCCGATGTCCAGCCCGAGGATGGAACGTGATTTTCTGAACATCTTGCGCTCCCAGAGGTTGACCGATTTCGGCGGTGACCGGCACAATTTCGAAAAATCATAGCCCGCCTTCCCGTCTTCTGTCAACGGAAACCCGAAGGAAGCAGAAAACTTTCGCGAATCCGCATTCTTCGAATTGCCGGAATCGCCCCTCTCAGGCGACATCCAACGGGAGCAACCGGTGCACCACATCCTCCAGATACGATTCCGTTTCCGCGGCATCGGCGAAGGAAAAAATCTCCCCCGCCACTTCATGGGCCCGGCTCATCGTGATCGATCGGACCACCTTTTTCACGTCGGGAAGGGCCGCGGGGCTCACGCTGAACTCCTTGAGACCCATCCCCAGGAGAAGAACCGTGTAGCGGACGTCCCCCGACATCTCCCCGCACATGGACACCTCGATCCCCTTCTCTTCCCCGATCCGGATCACGTCACGCACCAGCTTCAGCACCGCCGGGTGCGCCGGCTGATAGAGATCGGCCACGGTCTCGTTCACCCGGTCCACCGCCAGCGTGTACTGGATGAGGTCGTTGGTCCCGATGCTCAGGAAATCCGCCTCGTCCGCGAGCCGGCTCGAGATCAGCGCCGCCGACGGCACTTCCACCATGGCCCCGATCTCGATCTCCTCGTCGAAGGCCTTTCCTTCCGCCTCCAGCTCGTCCATGCACTCCCGGACAATCGCATGCGCCCTGCGGAACTCCTCCAGCGTCGCGATCATCGGAAACATCAGCTTCACCCGCCCCAGCGCCGAAGCCCGCAGGATCGCCCGCACCTGTGTTCGGAAAATCTGAGGCTGCCGGAACGACAGGCGGATCGATCGGCAACCCAAGGAGGGGTTCTTCTCCCCCCCCCCGATCACACCCTCGAACACCTTGTCCGCGCCGAAATCGAACGTCCGGATCGTGAGCGGACGCCCCTGAAGAGCCGTCAGCGCCTTCCGGTATTCCCCGAAATGCTCCTCCTCCGTCGGATTGGGCTTGGCGCTCCACAAGAATTCCGTCCGGAACAACCCCACGCCCTCCGCGCCCAGCCGGACCGCCTCCTCCACCTCCTCGGGAGACTCGATGTTCACGACCAGGTTCACCCGGTAGCCGTCCGGCGTCTCCGTCGGCCGAGAGGACAGCTCCTTGCGCAGGATCTCCTCGTAGGACAGGAAACGTTTCTGGAGGACCCGGTAGGTCTCCAGCGTCCCGTCGTCCGGCTCCACGATCACCTGTCCCCGGCTCCCGTCCACGATCACCACGTCCCCCACGTTCACCTCGGGAACCAGGGACCCCACCCCGACCACGGCGGGAATCGCCATTCCGCGGGCGAGAAGCGCCGAATGGGACGTCTTCCCCCCCGCTTCCGTCGCGATGCCCTTGACCCAGCGCTTGGGAAGCACCGCCGTCTGCGTGGGCGTGAGATCGCGCGCCACCAGGATGATCTCCCGGGCGATGTGGTCCAGCTCCTTCAGATGCTCCCCCATCAGGATGCGCCGAACGCGCCTCTCCACGTCGAGCACGTCCTTGTCGCGGCTCGCGAAGAATTCGTCCTGGATCCCCCGGATGGCCTGCAACCGGCGAAGGAAGACCTTGTTCACGGCGTATTCGGCGGAGAAGCCCTCGTCCTCGATCCCCGAACGGATTTCCTTCACCAGGGCCGGATCCTTGAGCATCATGATGTGAAACCCGAATATGGACCGGAGTTCGCCGTCCAGGTGCGCCGCGCTGCGAATGCGGCCGACGTCCTCGCGGGCTTTTTCCAGGGCCTCCTCGGCCCGGGCCACTTCATTCGGCCTTTCGGGGGGGGGGACGAACCGCCGCGTCACCGGCGCCTCGGCCGTCTCGATGACGTACGCCTCCGCGATGGTGATCCCTTGCGATACGGGGATGCCGGAGAATTCCTTCATGCCGACGGCTCCCCGCTCCCCTCGCTCTCGCCTCCGTTCTCGTCGAATCCGCTTTGGAAAAGACGATCCAGCGCCTCCAGCGCATCCTCCGCATCCACGCCGCGGGCCCGCGCCGTCAGGACGGTCCCCTGGGTCGCCGCCAGCGTCATGACGCCGAACACGCTCTTGGCGTCCACTTCCTCCCCGTCCTTGGAGAAGGTCACCTCGGCCTCGAAGGCGTTGGTCAGTTCCACGATCTTCGTGGCGGGGCGGGCGTGTATCCCCATCTTGTTGACGACATGGAGCTTGCGGATGAATCCGCTCGCGGGCCGGTCCGTCATCTGCGCCGGTTGGTTGCTCTCCATCGATTTCGCCTTTCTCCGGCTCTGCGCACCAGGATCCGGGGACGCAAACGGCTTCGTCCCCGGCGCCGTGGTCCGCGCGGCCCGCCTCGACGATCTACGCCGGCGGCTCCTCCTCCGGCTCTCCTTCGCCCTCGACCGGCCTCTCCTGCTTGCCCGACCGGCCCTCTTCGCGGCGGTGATCCTTCAATTTCTGCTTGTACCGCCTCAGCTGCCTCTCGATCTTGTCCGTCACCTTGTCGATCGCTGCCAGAAGGCCCTCCTCCGTGGACTCGGCCACCAGCTGGCCTCCTTTCGGCGCCGAGACCAGCACCTCGGCGGAATACCCGTCCCCGTCGGAGGACAAGATGAACTGAACCTTCTGGATCCGGTCCAGAAACCGGAAGAGCTTGGCCCCTCTCTCCTGCACGTACGCCCGCACCGGATCCGTGATCTCGATGCGCCTGCCGCTGATCTGGATGCTCAAAACCAGCCTTCCAAAAACGAACGACGATCCGATTCACCCGCGCCGGTGGGGGGCCTCCCGCGTCCGGTTGGAGCGACCCATTCCCTCACGTCCCGTATTCAAGGCGATCGGCGTTCCGATCGTCAAGCTGCGAGATAGACCGGATCTTCTTTGCCGTCTTGACGTAGTCGTACTCCAGCCTCTGGTACGTGATGAGCGGGCCGTCCAGGATCACGTAGCACGCCCGATTGTCCCCGTCCCGCGGTTGACCCACCGACCCCACGTTCACGATGAGTTTTCGACCCTCCTCGATATCGAAGGCGCCGTTGAACTCCACTGGAGAATAAAACCGGCTTTCCTCCGTGATCACACCCGGTGTATGCGTGTGGCCCACAAAACACACGCCCGGGATCATGCTGAAGATTTCCTTGATCTTCGCCGGGATTTCCCCGAAAAGGTCCTCCGTGTCGGACTTGAGAATGTATTCCATCGTCGGATCCCGCGGGGATCCGTGCACGTAGAGGATGTTGCCTTCCTTGTGCGTCAGCGGGAGTTCCTTGATGATTTCCCAGCGCGCTCGTTTCGGCGCGAAACTGTGCCAGGTGGGTTTCAGCTGGTTTCGCGTCCAGTCGATGGCCTCCTTGGCGATCGGATTGAAGCCGAACGCCCCGTTCACCACCGCTTCCTCATGGTTTCCCCGGAGGTTGATATCGAAATTCCGCGCCACGTCGATACAGGACACCGGATCGGGGCCGTAGCCGATGATGTCCCCAAGACAGATGATCTTCCGGATCCCCTTGTCCTCGATATCCTGGTAGACCACCCGAAGGGCCTCGAAGTTCGCGTGGATGTCGGAAATGATGGCGACCGGCTCGGGCACTGGCTGGCTCCCCCGAAAAACCTGGGCTGTTCCTGGAGAGGAAAATTTTACTGGTCCCGGGGAGGCGCCTCAAGGAAAAATCGATCCCAGGGGGGCGGAATCCGCAGCCTCCCCGCCCCGTAGCCCACCCCCAGCAAGACCAGGCCCCGTGCGGGCGCCGTGGGGCCTCCCGGTGGCGCTCCCCCCCCCTCCACCACCTTCCGGATCCACGAGGGGTCCTCTTTCCCCCGTCCCACCGTCACGAGGCTTCCGACGATCCGCCGGGCCATCTTCCATAGAAAGCCCTCCGCCTCCAGGATCACGTACAGGCGGGATCCGCTTGCATGCAGCGAAAGCCGCCGGAGCGTCCGCACCCCGCTCTTGCCCGCCTCCACCGAGGCGAAACCGCGGAAATCCCTGCGCCCCCGGAGCGCCTTCGCCCCCGCCTCCATGCGCGCCGTGTCCAGCGGCGATGAAACCCACCAGTGGAATCGCCGGCCCAGCGCGGCGGGGAATGCATCGTTGAGAATCGTGTAGGCGTAGATCTTCGAGCGCGCCGAAAACCGGGCGTGGAAGCCTTCCTCAGCCTCACGGAGATCCCTCACGACCACGTCCTCGGGCAGGTGGGCGTTCAGCGCCCGCTGCAGCTCGGCGGGCGGAATCGAGGTGTCCGTCTTGAGGTGGGCGACCTGTCCGAGCGCGTGAACCCCGGCGTCCGTGCGCCCCGCTCCGTGCACGCGAACCCGGCCCCCCACCACCTCCGCCAGCGCGTTTTCCACCGTTTCCTGCACGCTCAGGGCGTTGGTCTGGAATTGCCATCCCGCGTAGCGCGTCCCCTCGTATTCGAGCAGGAGACGGAGGGTCCTCTCCCGGTCCAAGGGCTGTCTGGGCATGAAACACCTTCCCGTGGGACAAGCCGGCTCGAATCCCGACGCAGCTGGGCCGCGCCACAGCGCAAGAACGCTCACCGCCGAGGACGCCGAGGACACAGGGGCTTTCCGGGACCCCTAGCCCGGATTATTCATGAAAACTACTGCGGTCGCCGCAAGCACATGATCTGCTTCGTCGCTGCGACGATTCCGGCCCTCACGTGGCGCTTTGGCCACGCTCCGGACCGGAATCGT
>Ga0180434_10001325_pt1 | contig 35598 bp, 29 predicted proteins | sample SS_ome_7_FD_132453 | JGI IMG/M metagenome (GOLD analysis project Ga0180434, IMG submission 132453) | Hypersaline lake sediment archaeal communities from the Salton Sea, California, USA - SS_1_D_2 metaG | ecosystem: Environmental > Aquatic > Non-marine Saline and Alkaline > Hypersaline >... | reverse complement strand
TGGAACCAGCAGGAACTTGATGATCTTGCTGAGTCAATTAGGACCAACGGCCTACTCCAACCTGTGGTGGTGCGGCCGTGGGATTCTGGATTCCAGCTTATTGCCGGAGAACGCCGCTTCCGTGCAGCCCAAGCCGCCCAGTTGAAGACGATACCCGCGCTTGTACGCGATGCCACCGACCAGCAGCTTCTGGAATTTGCCCTGGTTGAAAATATACACCGTGCCGATCTGAACCCGATCGAGCGGGCGAGGGCCTACCGAAGTTATATAAGCAGCTTTTCTCTCACGCAGTCCGAGGCAGCGGAACGTCTGGGCGAGAACCGTTCCGTTGTGGCTAACTACTTGCGACTGCTGGACTTACCCGAAGAGATACAGCGTATGCTCTGTAGCGGCGAGTTAAGCATGGGCCATGCCAGGGCGATTCTTTCGCTGCCCGGTGATGAATTACGCCGCAAGCTGGCCAATCGCGCTATGGCCGGCCGCCTCAGCGTTAGAGCGGTGGAGAGGCTTGTCCGCCGGCAACTGGACGAAAATACTTCGACTGGGACCCGGCCGGCACTCAAGCCCGCCCACGTCTCTGATCTGGAAAGTAGCCTGAGTATGCATCTTGGAACGAAGGTATCAATACAGACACGCAGGAAAGGTGACAGCGGCAGGATCATCATAGAGTTCAACAGCTTGGACGAATTCGACAGGATCGCAGGGAGAATGGGAGTGGAGCTGGCCGGAGCCTGAAGGGCGAGGCCTGTGGTTGACTCGATACTAGCCAGTGCCCGCAGGTAGCCGGCCGGTGGGCCCCGGCTGGCCGAATATGGAGAAAGGGTGCGTAAATCGACGGCCGCCTGCCGCGGGCGAAACCATCCTCTTTATAGATCGAACAGGTCCTATATTCTGCCGGTCTGCCGGCCGACAAAACGGGCGGGGGGAAAAAGCTTGATTTCGCCGGAAATTCGGCTGTTTTTTGGTAGTCTTTTTTGAAGGGCTTTACCGATAGTAACTTTTACCGGGTGGTACGAATAAAGACGGTGTTGAACATGGGCTGAAATGGCAAGCCAAGTAGACAGTCGATTCGATCCTGCGTGCATGTATGGCCCTGGCGGTGATTTTATGCGCATCTGGCCGGAATGCCTCTCGCCGAATACGGGAAATGTCAGGGACCTGATAGGTTCCATTTTTGATCTTGGAAAGTCGATGCTTGGCCTGGAACCTCAAGGATGTGTACCTGTTTCAGAGCAGTCGGCGGCGACAGAACACGCCTTTGCGGGCAAACCGGTTATTGCCCGCACCAATAAGACTTACAACTCGGCGGGCGGATCGTCCAATCGCTTGCAGCTGCCGCGAGGGCAGAAACTGCTGTTTGCCGACGACAGCAGGATCGTAACAGCGGCAAGGGACAGGCCGGGGTACCGCATCAGGTCATATCGGAAAGCCGCAAAAAAACGTAATTCCATCAATGTGATACGGCAGGAGTCGCTGTTTGAGGCCGTTCGAAGCCATGCCAGAACGGCATAACAAACAAAGCGTCGGAAAGTTTCAATGAGGGCGGTCCTGCAGCGAGTGCAGCAGGCGGATGTGTCTGTGGCCGGCCGGCTGGTTAGCCGCATTGATGGTGGCCTGTTGGTATACGCAAGCATTGCCCGCGGCGATACCGAAGCCGACGCCGAATTTGTCGCCCGCAAGATCGCCGGTTGTCGTGTATTCGCCGACACCAGCGGCAGGATGAATCTCAGCCTGCGGGAAGTCGGAGGGTCCGTACTGCTGGTGAGCAATTTCACTCTCCACGGGGATTTACGCAAGGGCCGCCGGCCCTCTTTCGAAGTCGCTGCTTCCCCGCAAGATGCGGAAAGGCTTTACAGCCGTTTGGTGTCAATGCTGGCCGGGTGCGGAGTCGACGTTCAGACCGGCGTTTTCGGCGCTCATATGCACGTCCACAGTGTTAACGACGGGCCGGTAACGTTCATTTTAGAAAGCGGCGTCTAACACAATGTCAACGCTGCGGCACCGCGCATTTTGCCGGCTTTTAGCATCTTGAGGGCATCATTGGCCCGCTCAAGGTTGAATGTGGTTACGGTAGGTTTTATCGGGACCTCCGCGGCGAGTGGCAGAAACTGTTGAATGTCCGCCCGGGTGACGTTGGCGACGCTCTTTAGTGATTTCTCCAGCCACAGATCCGAGCAGTAGTCCAGCTCCAGCAGGGCGTTCTTGTCGGTATCTTCTTTGCGGATGGCATTTATGACCAGTATACCGCCCCGTTCCAGGGCCCGCATCGCCGCAACCACCGGTTTCCAGGCCGGGGTGAAATCTATAGCGCAATCGAGCTTATCGCCGCCCGCCTCGGCGGTGGCGGCGACACGGTCGGCGCCGAGCGAGGCGGCCAGTTGCTGGTGATCCTTCTGGCCGCTGCGGGTGAATACGAAAACCTGCGACTTGGGGTAACGGTGCTTGACCAGCTGCAGAAGTATGTGCGCCGATGCGCCAAAGCCGAAAAGCCCCAGACGTTGCCCGTCGCTGAATCCCGTCATGCGCAGCGCCCTGTAACCTATAGCACCGGCGCAAAGGAGGACCGCCGCCTGGGCGTCTTCGAACCGTTCGGGGATGGGGTAGGCGCAGCTCTCATCCACTACGGTGTACTGGGCATACCCCCCGTCAGCGTCACAACCGGTAGACTTGAACTGTGTGCAAAGATTCTCGTTGCCCCTCTGACAGAACCCGCAGCGGCCGCAGGCGGAGTTTATCCAGCCTATTCCCACCCTCTCACCGGCGGCGAACCTGCCGGTAGAGCCGCCCTCTACGGTGCCTACTATCTGGTGGCCGGGTATGACGGGCAGCTTGCAGCTTAATCGCCCCTCGATTTCATCGAGTTCGGTGTGGCAGACCCCGCAGGCCAGGACCTTTACGAGTATCTGCCCGTCTGCGGGCATCGGAACCGGAACTTCGCGCATTCGCAGGGGGTTGTCGACAGCCGGACCGGTTCGAGTCAGAATCATCGCCTTCATGATTTAATCGAAAAGCTCTGTGCTGAGGTATCTTTCGCCTGTGTCACACAGTATGGCGATCGCCAGCTTGCCGGTGTTGGCCTTCCTGCTTGCCACTTTTACCGCGGCGGCCGCCGCCGCGCCGGCGGATATGCCGGTGATGATTCCCTCCTGCCTGGCCAGCCGCTTTGCCATTTCGAACGATTCCTGGTTGCCTATCTGGATGATCTCGTCGATTATTCGGCGGTTCAATACGTCCGGAATGAATCCCGCTCCGATTCCCTGGATCATGTGAGGCCCGGGCCTGCCGCCGGACAGCACCGGCGATGCCGCCGGCTCGACGGCGATCATCTGCACCGAAGGTTTTTTTTTCTTGAGCACTTCTCCGATGCCCGTGATGGTGCCGCCGGTTCCCACGCCGGCGACCACGATATCCACGGAGCCTTCGGTGTCTTTCCATATCTCTTCGGCGGTGGTCCTGCGGTGTATCTCGGGGTTGGAAGGGTTCTTGAACTGCTGGGGCATGAATGCACCTTTTGTTTTCTCGAGGATTTCGCCTGCCCGGTTGACCGCGCCGGTCATGCCCTCCTCGGCGGGTGTAAGCACCAGCTCGGCGCCGAAGAGCTCAAGTATCTTGCGGCGCTCCACCGTCATGGATTCGGGCATGGTCAAAATGAGCTTGTAGCCCCTGGCAGCCGCGACCCATGCCAGGGCTATTCCGGTGTTTCCGCTGGTGGGCTCGATAATGGTCATGCCGGGCTTGAGCCTGCCCTGCCGCTCGGCGTCCAGAATCATGCTCACGCCGATGCGATCCTTGACGTTCGAGGCGGGATTGTAGAATTCCAGCTTGCCGGCCACCCGAGCGCAGCAGCCCTGTGTTACCTTGTTGAGCCAGACCAGAGGGGTGTTTCCTATCAGTTCCGTCATATCGTTGGCTATTTTCATTTCCTGGACCTTTCCAGATATCCCCCGAGCCGCATTTACTTTTTTTTACGGACCTTTACGCTGAAATAACCGCCAAGGTCATTCACCTCGGTAACTTCCTGCCCCTGCTGCGAGAAGCTGGCCGGCACATTTCTGACGGGCTCGCCGGCGTCCAGCAGTATTTCCAGGACACAGCCGATGTCAATCTTCTCCAGCTGCAGCTTGGCCTTTACGAAATTCAGCGGGCAAGCCACGCCCCGCAGGTCGACGGTGTTGCCTTTGGGTAAGATATCGCGACGGATTTTACGCCCGACCGGTTCCGCTCTGAACTTGAGGTTCGAGTCAAGTGACAAAAAAAGCGTCTCAACCCGCCGTATCAGGTTATCAACCTCGCCGGACAAGTCAACGATTGAAACGCTCCGGCCCATCCGCCAGTCGACGGATTTTTCCAGAAGCGGCCGTATCCGTTCATCGACCCATCCCGGCTCTATCAGGTTCTTTTCGAAGGCGGCGAAAACCTGCCTGTCCGTCTTCGGCTCTTCACCAAAGACCACCAGAAGCGCCCTGGCTGCGGCAGCCACCGACTTGTATAACAGCCGGCTCTTCTCGAGAGGCTGCTCAACGGCATCCGCGGCCTTTAGCGCCGCGGCGGCCTCCGCCAGATCCGCACCTACAACGTCCATCACCCCGGCGCCGCACTCTCCGGGACCGCGGCCGGCCAGCGAGAAGGGTTCGTCGCGGCCCCAGTCGAAATAAAATTCATCGTCGAAGCCACCGGCAAAATCGCCATGACGGCCGACAAGCTCCTTGAGCCGGGCCGTCTCCGGCGGGCCGGCGGCAAGCAATTCCGCAATCATGTCGGGTATGGCCCTTGCCGGGACCGTGCCTATCTTTTCGGCCAGGCGGGTCTTGCCTTCCCCGATGACCGCCCCGGCCACAACGTCATAACAAGGCATGAGCCTGCCGTTTACCCTTTTGGCCAGCCCCTGGAAGCCTATATCGGCGATGTAGTGATGGCCGCAGCAGTTGGGACAGCCGCTTATCCGTAACACCGGTGCGGATACGTCCCTTGACATAGTGGGTGGAAGCTTTTCCGCTACGGCTCCGGCCAGGCCGCGTGAGAGGCAAAGACCCAGCTTGCAGGTAGCCGCGCCGGTGCAGGCAATGATATCGGAGGTGCCGTTTGAACGGGCCGGACCGGGTTCCTTTAGCGCGGACAACGCCGCTTCAACCCTGTGGCCGGGAACCGAGCTTATGAGCAAATCCTGCAGCTGGCTGATCCTGACAAGTCCGCATCCGAATTTGTCGGCTATCTTAGCGACCGCGGACAGCTCGTCTGCGGATATGTCGCCCAACTTGAGGGCGATTCTGAGCGTAAAAAGGCCGGGGGTCTTTTCGGTGATTACACCGGCGGGCGGCGCCGGCGCATTGCCGGCCGGTTTGGTGTTTACGCGGGCGAACCGTCCGGATATGTCTTGTATTTTCGGGATGCGCCCGGAGAGGCCGGCTTGTTGTACCTGCCGTCGGTTTTGCCGGTAGAGCCGCGCGAATTTCTCCTTTCCCATTCTCTGGACAACGTAGCGCAAACGGGCCTTGTGCTTGTTGGACCTGTCCCCTTGCTGGTCGAACAGCTGCTTGACCGCCTCGGCCGTCTCGAAGATGTCTCCGGCGGAGATGAAATCCTCAAGCTTGACCGCCACCCGCGGATTGGCGCCGAGGCCGCCTCCTCCATAGACTGAAAAGCCGCGGACCCCGTTGTCGGTGTGCGCAAAAAAACCCAGATCGGCCACCGAAGCCAAGGCGCAGTCGCTGCCGCAGCCGGAAAAGGCTATCTTGAATTTCCGCGGCAGGTTATATGAGCTTTGTGACTGCAGCAGGTATTCGGCCGCCGCCACGGCATACGGAGCCACGTCGAAAAGCTCTCTGGGGCAGACGCCGGACAGCGGGCATGCGGTGACATTGCGCACAGTGTTGCCCCCGCCTCCGCGGGCCGAAAGGCCCGCCTCCAGCAAGCCTTCCAGCACGTCGGCGGTTTTCTCGAGGGCGACCTGGTGGATTTGTATATCCTGCCGGGTGGTAATGTGCAAGACGGCGTTTCCGTAAGTACGACTCAACTGCGAGATCTTCTCCAGTTGAAAAGGCAGGGCGATGCCGGCCCCAATCCTCACGCGGACCATATAATTTCCGGCTGCGCGCTGCTCGTAGACGCCCATCGGAACCCGATAGGCGCGAAAGGCCGCCGGCGAGGTTTGGCCGCGAAGGAACGCTTCCAGGCGCCCGCGATAGGCGGCGGTGTCCCTGCCGACGTTTTCAGGAAGCTGCAGTATCGGTTCCGGATTCATTTCTTTTAGGTAAGCCCGCCAGTAGCGGCACCTCGGTGACGTTTCCATCGTTGATATTGAAAGCCTTTATGTCGGGCATGCCCGACTTAAGCGAGAGGATGATGTATACGACGCCCGGAGTCAGCGCCAGGCGGATGTCCTCCGGCGAGGGCCGCGCCGGTGAATCCGGGTGGCTGTGCCATATGGCCAGCGTTTCCAGGCCCGCGGCGCGAATGTCTTTGACCACCCTGAACTGCTCGGCCGGCTCCATCATAAAATGGTCGGTGCCTCCTTCGGCATTCTTCATCTTGTAGCACCTTTCCACCATTGCCCGCCTGCCCGCAAGGATGCCGCAGGCCTCAAGGGGGGCCTCGGCGGCGGCATGCTCCAACATCTGCCTGGCTATGGAGTCGGGAATTCGCAGTTTCAGCATGTCTTGCACCCCGAATTGCATTCTTTCTGCGGTTCGTCGGCCAAAATTGTGATCTGCGGCTGCCGGCCGCAGAGAATACAGTGCGGGTTGCGCTTCAGGCGCACCTTGCGAAAGTTCACGGCAAGGGCGTCGTATGTCAAAAGCGTATCTGTCAGTAGTTCGCCGATCCCGAGCAGGTACTTGATCGCCTCGGTGGCCTGCAGCGAACCTATTACCGCCGCAAGCGTGCCCAGAACGCCGGCCTGCGAGCACGAAGGCACCGCCCCGGCCGGAGGGGGCGTTCTGAAGACGCAGCGATAGCAGGTGGTCCCAGGCAGCACCGTCATCAACTGGCCCTCGAAACGCAGGATACCCGCATGCGAAAAAGGCACCTTTTGGAAATAGCAGGCATCATTGATAAGAAATTTGGCGGCGAAGTTGTCCGTTCCATCGATTACGAAATCATAATCACTGACGATATCGCCGGCGTTGGCGGCGTTCAACCTGACATTGTGGGTGATCACATTCACGCCGGGGTTTATGGCCTGTATCTTCTCCTTTGCGGAATCGACCTTCGGGCGGCTCACGTCACGGGTGAAATGAATGACCTGTCTTTGCAGGTTGGTCCTATCCACCTTGTCGCCATCGGCGATGCCTATGGTGCCCACGCCGGCGGCCGCCAGGTACATCGCCGCTGGAGAACCCAGGCCGCCCGCGCCTGCGATCAGGACCCTCGAGCTCAGCAGCCTTTGCTGGCCTTCGCCTCCGACCTGCTGGAGGATTATCTGCCGGCTGTAGCGCTCAATCTGTTGCTCGGTTAATGGCATTGAGTCCACTTCCGCCTCCCATAAAATAGATGAATTCGATCTGATCGCCCTCCTTTATGACGGCGGAATGGAACTGACTGCGCCTGAGTATGTCCCCGTTAAGTTCCACGGATACCATTTCCGGCATCTTAACCTCCTGCTCGGCCAGCAGTCCGTCCACGTTCAGGCCTTCACCTATATCATCCGGTTTGCCGTTGATCGTGACTTTCATTTTCTCGCTCCTATATCTGGTAGTCAAGCAGCGGCTTGGTGTGGATTCCGCACTCGCCGCCGCACTTGCTGGTACCTATCCACCTGCCGCCTCGCTCGTCGGGCCCCCGGGTGATCCTGGTGCACGGCCAGCAGCCCAGGGATCTGTATCCCTTGGCGTACAAGGGGTTTACATCTACTCGGTTAAGCGCCAGGTACTGCCAGACCTCCCGCTCATACCATATGAGAATGGGGTTGAGTTTAAGCAGAGCCTCATCGCGCTGCTCGATTTCCTTGTAATCGGTGCGGGTTCTGCCCTCGGTGCAGCGGAGCCCGGTTACCCAGCAGGCGGCGTTCATGGTCTTGAGCGCTTCCCGTGTGGGACGGACCTTGAGTATCTCGCAGCAACGGTCCGGATCCGTGGCGTACAAATCATCCGGGATCGGCTCGTCGTTGCTGAAAACCCTCAATTCCGGATACCTGGCCACCTCGTCGGCCATAAATTTCTTTGTCACGGCAGGCTTGAACCGGGTGGTCACTATAAAGCCGTGGATATCGGGACATATCCGCTTGGCCAGATGCCATACCACGCTGGAGTCCTTTCCGAGACTGTTGGCGACGACCAGACGGTCGCCGTATTGCTTCCAGGCGTCTTCGATCAGGCCCAGTGACCGGTCCACCTTCTGGGCGAAATTAAGGCCCTCGACCAGTTCTCGGGTTTTCCCTGAATGTACCGTTTCGACCATTTTTTATCTCCTTAACGCGGACAACAAACTCTATATCTGGTAGTCAGGCGGTTTTAGCCTGCCGAAATTCAGGCGGTTCCATAGCCTTTCGTGGAAGTAAAACGCGGCGATCTTGACCGCCGAATCCAAAACGCCTATGCCCGCCGAAAGCGTCAGATCGCCGGTGATCACCCATGCCACGACGAACGTTACTATAGTTCCGCCCGTCCGCCAGGTTACGGCCTTGATAATGCTTCGGTAGTGGGATTCCATTTCAGATCGAGTAACTGGCGACAGAAAGTTCGGCGCCTGCCTTCTCCCGCTCTACAAGCTGGGCAAAGGTTGTGTTGTCATAGACACGCTGCAGCGCGGAGGAGGCCTCCCGCCATAACTGCTCAAAAGCCTTATCACCGCGGTGGCGTCCGGCGGGCTCCTTCTGCGGCCCTTCCGACACCGCTAATGCCGGCCCCTGTATTTGCCGGATGATCCGACCCACAGTCAGAGTAGCGGGGTCCGCGGCCAGTGCATAACCGCCCCTTCTGCCTCTTTGTGACTGCACAGTTCCTCCATGACGCAACTGGTTGAGTATGACCTCGAGAAACCGCGGCGGTATGCCTTGTGCAGCGGCTATCTGTTGAACCTTAACCGACCTGCGTCCCTTATGCGCAAGCGCCAGTTCAAGAACGGCCCTCAAAGCATATTGGCATTTCTTGGATATTAGCATTGTAAAACCTTTCCTAACTAAGTCAATCATCTTAGTTATGTATACGTCATCCAAACCGTCCGGTCAAGTTTTTTTTGAAAAAAACGAAAATTTTCCCGGAATTATTATCAACAACCCGATCGGGGCGGCGCTTTCATTAATGGATAGACTCCGCCCTGGGAATGCGGAGGGTTTCAGGCGGTTATTTGGGCGGTCGCATTCGGCGGCCGTCGGTACATCCGTCTTTGGGGCACGGATGCGGGGGGACGAGGCGCCGGGCCGGCTCTGCCCGGCGCCTCAACTTTTTCACGCCACCTAGTGTTCTTGGCTATTGAAACCAAGTTCCTTGCCTGCGGCGGTGCTATCGGGTATTGTTCCTGATCTTTAATTAGACGGCGTGGGCTGACCCCATCCGGTGATGCGTTCAAGCGATTCATTCGGAAGATTTCGTTAACGAAAGGAAAATTATGGCGCAACTGAACTTTCTAACACCTCCTGAGCTGGCTCAGGCCTTTGTGGGCGTGGGCGTCAAGAAGGCCAGGCTTCCCATAAACAAGATGGTCTTGTTGGGCATATTGGCCGGAATCTATATAGGCTTCGCGGCCCACTTAGCCACAACTGTGGCGACCGGCTGGTCCATCAGCGGTGAAGCCGCTTTTTTCGGGCTCAAGAAGTTTTTCGTCGGTGCGGTTTTCAGTGTCGGGCTTATGCTGGTGATAATACCCGGTTCTGAGCTGTTTACAGGAAACAACCTGCTGACAGTGGCGCTTTGCCACGGGAAGCTTGGATTCGGCGGGGTCCTGCGAAACTGGATCCCGGTTTATTTTGCCAACCTGGCCGGCTCGGTCCTATTGGCGGGTATAATCGCTATCGGTTCCGTCCTTTTGAACGGCCCGGTTGGGGGTACCGCGATAAATATTGCCCTGGGCAAGGTTGCAGCCGCTGAAGGCCATAACGTAGCATTCTTCTTCAGAGGTATCTGCTGTAATTTTCTGGTTTGCCTGGCGGTCATGATGGCGATAGCAGCCAAGGATATAGTGGGCAAGGTGTGGGCCATCTTTTTTCCGATAATGGCCTTCGTTACTTCTGGTTTCGAGCACTGCGTGGCGAATATGTACTTTATACCGGCGGGGATTTTTGCCAAGAGCTTTCCGGCGGCGGTTGCTGCTTCCGGGAAGACGGCCGATCAGTTGGCGGGATTAAACTGGTGGACAATGTGGAGCAATAATCTTATAACCGTCACGATCGGGAATATTGTCGGCGGTGCTGTTTTTGTGGGAGTGGTGTACTATTTTCTCTACGTCCGGGGTACAACCGTAGAAGACAGCTGAAGGTTAAGCATGGTTTCAACAGAAGGCCTGGAAGCTGAATGAATGTCTCGGCTGCTGAACGAAAGGACAGGCAGGAGCCCCCAGGGGAACTTTATCGTCCCTTTTTCTGCCGGGTGGTTTTCGTCCGTGACCTGACCGCCACCGAGAAGCTGTTCAGGGTGGAGCGGCTTGACGGTAAGCCGTTCGGCCACAAGCCGGGGCAGTTTATGCAGGTGTCCATTGCCGGCATCGGCGAGGCACCGATTTCAGTCTCGTCATCTCCGACACGCGGCGGGTATCTCGAGCTCGGTGTACGCAGGGCCGGTGCGCTGACCAGCACCATGCACGGGCTCAAGGAAGAAGACACTCTGGGCATGCGCGGCCCGTTCGGGACCTTTTTTGACACCGATTCGATGAGGGGCAGGGATCTGCTTCTTATTTCGGGCGGCTGCGGCCTGGCCCCGATGCGGGCTTTGATACAATATGTCGAGGACCGCCGCGAGGATTTCGGCCGGATAACGGTTTTGTATGGTGCCAAGTCGCCTGAAGACATATTGTACAAGAACGAACTTGCCGTGTGGGCCGATTCGCCGAAGCTGGCCTGCCGGGTGACCGTTGACAATGTCGCCGAGGGCACCTGCTGGGACGCAAACGTTGGCCTGATCACGGAGCTTATCCCGCCGCTGAACATCGACCCGGACAGGACGACCGCTGTGGTCGTAGGCCCGCCTGTAATGTACCAGTTCGTGATCCGCCGGCTGCATTCGAAGGGTATCGGTGACCGCGATATCGTTGTCTCGCTCGAAAGGTACATGAAATGCGGTGTCGGAAAATGCGGCCACTGCACGATTGATCATCTTTACTGCTGTATCGACGGGCCGGTATTCACCCTGGACCGGGTGGCCGGTCTTAAAGGCGCGTTATGAAAAGGGTGCTTACGACCTGTCCGTACTGCGGCACCGGCTGCATGTTCTACCTGGTAGTCGACGACGACGGAACCCTCGTGGGCGTCGAACCCAGCACGGAGCATGTCGTGGCAAAAGGCCAGCTGTGCCTAAAAGGCTGGAACGCATACCATTTCGTCAATCATCCGGACAGATTGATGGAGCCGATGGTTCGCAAGAACGGCAGGCTGCATACCGTTTCGTGGGAGGATGCCCTGGACCATGTTGTCGACAGGCTCGGGCGTATCCAGGCCGAACACGGCAACGATTCGGTGGCCTTTTTTTCTTCGGCCAAGACCACCAATGAGGAGAACTACCTGATGATGAAGCTGGCCAGGGCGGTCTTCAAAACCAACAACGTCGACCACTGTGCCAGGCTTTGCCACTCCTCAACCGTGGTGGGCTTGGCCGCGACGTTCGGTTCCGGCGCCATGACCAATTCCATTTCCTGCATGGAGCAGGCCGACTGCATCCTTGTGACCGGTTCCAACACCACCGAACAGCATCCCTTGATCGGTTCAAGGATTATTGAAAACGTGGTAAAGAGAAAGGCCAGGCTTATTGTGGCCGATAACCGCAAGATCCGCTTGGCCCGCCTGGCGGACATCCACGTGCGGCCGAACAACGGCACCGACGTGGCCTTTCTCAATTCCATAATGAACGTGATAATATCCGAGGGCCTGCAGGACCGTCGTTTCGTTGAGTCCCGTACGGAGAACTACGAGCAGTTGAAAAGGGTCGTTTCCGGCTACCCGCCCGCCGTAGCCGCCGATATCTGCGGTATTCCGCCGCAGGAAATAATTGATGTCGCGAGGATGTTCGCCGCGGCCGAGAAGGCCATGATCGTCTATTCGATGGGGATAACCCAGCATACCCACGGAGTAGACAACGTCAAGAGTTGCGCCAATTTAGCGATGCTCACCGGCAACGTCGGAAGGCCCGGCACCGGCGTCAACCCGCTACGAGGGCAGAATAACGTCCAGGGCGCATGCGACATGGGCGCGCTTCCCAATGTCTACAGCGGGTACCAGAAGGTGACCGATCCCGGTGTCAGGAAAAAGTTCGAGAAGGAATGGGGCGTCGATTCCCTGCCCCGACAGGTTGGTTACACGGTAACAACTGCGGTAAATGCGGCTGCCGAAGGGCGGCTCAAGGCTGTCTATATCATGGGTGAGAATCCCGTGATTTCCGATCCCGACCAGAACCACGTCCGCGCCGCGCTTGACAAGCTTGACTTTATCGTTGTGCAGGATATTTTTCATACCCCCACAAGCGATTACGCCGATGTGATCCTGCCGGCTGCTTCTTACGCCGAGAAAGACGGCACTTTTACCTCCACCGAAAGGAGGGTGCAGCGGATCCGTAAAGCCATAAAACCGCTCGGCTTGGCCAGGGCCGATTGGAGGATTCTCTGCGAGGTGGCGCGCCGGGCCGGCTATCGAAAAATGGACTACGGTTCCGCCTCCGACATAATGGATGAAATAGCCGCGGTGACGCCGATCTACGGCGGCGTTTCCTACGACCGCATCGACCAGGTGGGCCTACAGTGGCCGTGTCCTCAAAAGGATCATCCGGGTACACCGGTCTTGCACGGCGGCAGCTTTTCGCGGGGCCTGGGAATGTTCAGTCCGGCCGAGTACCGCCCTTCAATGGAACTGCCGGACGAGGAATACCCTTTTGTGCTTTCGACGGGCCGGTGTTATTTCCACTGGCACACCCGCACCATGACCGGCAGGTCTCAACTGTTGGAACGCGAGGAGCGGTTTTGCTATGTTGAGATAAGCCCCGAGGATGCCGCACAGTTGCGGATCAAGGATCGCGACTGGGTTCACGTGGCTACCCGCCGTGGAGAGGTCAGGGCGATGGCAAGGGTGACCGACGTGGCCAAAAAGGGTGTGCTGTTCATGACCTTCCACTTTGAAGAAGAACCGGCCAACTTGTTGACCATAAACGCCTTGGATCCCGTGGCTAAAATTCCTGAATACAAAGTCTGCGCCGCGAGGATAAGGTGCTGCTGATGAAGTCGCTGACGTTAGGTGAAATAGATTCCCTTTTAAGGTCGTTGGAACCTGATTACGACGTGCGGGTGCCGATCCGCCTTCACGATGGCACCAGGGCCCTGGGCGGACTCGACGAGGGCCCGCTGGCACTGGCCGGCGGGCGTATACCACAGAAGATCACCAGCGTATTCTTCCCACAGATGGAAACTGTTCTGACCATGTCTGGCGCCGCTGTTGAGATGCAAAGGCCGCCTGCCAGGCAGCTTTTCGTAGCGGGCTTTACCGCGCAGGACGCTGACTGCCTGGAATTCATCGACCGCTTTTATGGGGAGAACTTTCGCGACGACCCCTATTTCAACAAGCGCCGGGGCGCCGTAATCGCCTGTGTGTCGGGCCGGTGTGGCCCCGATGGCGAGTTTCTGAAAATTGCCGGTAAAAACTGTGATATAGAACTGATTTGTGACGGTGAAAAGTACCTTTTGGCGGCCTATACCGCTAACGGCAGGCGCTTGGCCCAAAAGGCCGGCGGCCGCGAGGCCCCCGGCGGGCTGCCGGCAAAGCTGCAAACCGAATCGGATAACCTGAGCACCGATGACTTGGAGCTTATTCGCACGGCCTCGAGACTGCTTCTCGAGCAAAAGGTACCTGACGAGTTCTGGCAGACCATATCCGATCGCTGCATAGCGTGCACTTCCTGCAACCTGGTGTGTCCTACCTGTACGTGCTTTGATGTTTTCGACCGCAAGTGCGGTGACGCGGTCAGACGCTGGAGGGTTTGGGATTCCTGCCAACTCGATGGTTTCATGCGGGAGGCCAGCGGACACAACCCCATGGGCACGGAGTCGCTTCGAACGCGGCGTCGTATCCACCATAAACTGGCCGCGGACGTAGTCCGCTGGGGCCAATTGACGTGTCTGCTTTGCGGCCGCTGCGACGAAGTCTGCCCCACCGGCATTGGTATAAAGGCCGTGTGCCGGGAGATGGTGGCCAAATACGCAGATGCCGGGTAATCCTGTATCGCGAAACCGCCTTTCACAGATATTACCGTGCAAACCCCGTTTTGAGCGTGCGTCTTAGCGGCTGGCGGCTTGCTCAAGCCGCCTGTGGGACCAAAAAAAACTTGAAAAAATGCTTTAACTGTGGTAGCGTCGTTTAATCGTGGGGTAGCCGTTCGGAGGCTGATGCTATGGGTCGCTGGGCGCAAAAGGGTGAAAGGCGATAAGATCATAGAGTGGTGAGGGTCCATCCCTTGCCATTTTTTTTGGGAGGGTGAGATTATGAACGCCAAAGACGCGGACCACCGAATTGCAAGGGAAGGGAAAAATCAGCGAAGAGGCCGTTTAGAGATCCTGCTCAAAAGGTTCAGGCGGCCGGTCACCGGGGGTTTCATTCGTTCATGTTATGGTTGGTTGCCGCTCTGGCTGATCGCAGCCGGGTCAGCTTATGCTGCAATACCGGGCGCTGCGCCGTGGCGGACCGATCCTCCGGGGCTGTCGGGCACGACCTATCAGCGGTGGACCTTTGATACAGCGGACAACCCCGCCTCTCCAGAGGTTTCTTACGGTTCTGTTGGAGGCAGCCAAGCCACGCTAACGGTTGGTGGTGAAGAGCCATATTTAGGGCCTTACTGGTACCTGGAGGTGGACGGCAGGGAAGGTGTCTGGTATTCCTCGCCTTTGACAAGGCTCAACCTGGTGATTTTGAACAACCCCGTCAGCGCAAGGGAAATTTGGATCGAGGTGGGATACAAGGGCCAAATAAACGATTACAGTTGCGTTTCGGTCGGTGGAGGCGGCAGTATATGGCAGCTTGACTTCGCAGTTGAGGGCGATTTATGGAAAAGATTCGTCTATTACGGCCGCGATGAACCGGGTACCGAGGCGGACTTTTTCTCCATAGATATCAGTGGCTATATCGATTACGCCGGCGTAGATACGATTGGAGGCGCGATCCCCAGGCCAAGCCCCGATTTTCACGATGATGATTTTATTGACTTTTACGATTATGCTTACATGGCTGGCCAGTGGATGGTTCGAAACAACATCCAGGAATGGGCAGAGACTGGTGCGGACCTATCTATGAATGGCCAGGTCGAATACAGGGATTTGGCCATTCTGGCCGGTTACTGGCTGGAAACGAAAGAGTAATTCGCCGGACACTCTCCGCGACCGGCGTTCGGAACTATGGCTTCTATGGTGACACCGGCAGTGGTTTGATGAAGCTTTTACCTTCCCGCTGCCTGACGGGTTGCTGTGGATGAGAAGATACAAAGACTACGCAAACCCTTTTTTTTAGCCGCCGACCGCTACCGGAACGGTCCTGGCACAGGGCCTTTCTGCGGCGTTCACGTTTGAATGGGCGGCGGCTCCTCAGGTAAACGAGGCCAAGTTTCCAAGCTTTCAGAAATCGCAATGCAACCAAACTGAAGCCGCTGAGATCAACCGAAGCAGGCTTTCAACCACAACTGTTACTGGTCTTAAGATCGTCGATCATGAAAATAGTAGCTTCAACTTTCTTGTCGGCACCCGCTGTGTCCTCACGGAAAAGTCCCGAGGGCCTGGGTTCGCTGTCAACTATCTGTGCATCTACCATTCCGCGATAAGGGCCGGTCCTGAAAACGATACGCTCGAGATTATTCACTCTGTCATCAAAGCTTAACGTGTCATAAATAGTCTTGCCATTTACATGGATCGTATACTGCTGATTGGCACAATTCAGGTCCAGCTTGACCGAATACCAATTATCTTCCTCGAACCTGATCGGGTTGATCGAGACCTGTCCCTTATCCATATACATCCAGTTCCGGTCGAATCTCAATTTCATGGGCCTGTTGCCGTACTGGTCCTGAACCTCGATCTCGACGCCTCTTCCCTGGGGTATCTTATCGGCATAAACTCGGAATTCGATGGTTACTTTGCCGTTGGGCGGGAATGTTCTTTCTGCCAAGGCATAATTGCAAGGAGCCTCGTCGCGCAGCTCAAGACACTTATTGGTGCCGCCTGAAGGGTCCTTGACTATCGATACAGATGCCCAGGTCGGGACATAAAGGTTCCAAAGTTCAAGATCCGCTTCGGTATCCGCCTTTTCGAAATCCTGGTTAACGTGCTCGTAAACAATACCCGTAACCGGTACCCGGGTGCGGGCCACCCAGATATCTTCTTTGTTCACGCTGAAAGTATTCCAGATATGTTCCCCCGGAGGTTTGCCATTACCCGGCATAATTCCGCGAATATACTGGCTGCCTTTGCTCTTGTGGATCCCCTGGTATTTCATCGGAGGGACCTCTCCCTCGAGACAAAGCATATTATCGAAGAAGTGTCCGTCCTCGCTGGTCATTATAACCATCGGATATCGGTTGCCTCGGGTTGCACTGCTGTTGTGAATTATAGCGTAATTGCCGTCGGAGGTTTCCTCGCCCCAGACCTTGGCTCCACAGGTCTTGAAAGTCGTATTTTTGGAGATACCCGTCCAGGTTTTACCGTTGTCAGGACTCAAAGCCGACCACTGGTTTTTCCATATACCCACGATTACGCCGTCGGGTCTGCGGTAATAATTGAACGCTTTACCCGCACCTTTGAATGTTGTCACGTCAGCATGGAACTGAAATGCGGAGGAAACATCGCCGGGATCAATGGTATAAAAACCATCCTTGCCACGGTCCTCTTCCCACCACTGCAAGCTCATCAACTTATCATTGAGTATAGCTTCACATGCCTCGATGAATCCCTTATCTTGACTTTCCTTGTAGAACGGATAGTTGGTGTTGCTCTCGTCCCAGCCGGCGTGACGGTTGTAGCGGATGAAATAAATAGGCCCAAAATCGCCGTCTTGTCCAATTTCCCGCACCACCCTTCCAAGGCCTGTGCCGGCATTTGGCGATGTCCTCGGGTTAGCTGTATAGCTGTAGAACCCGAGTGTCAAAAGTTTGCCGTTAGGCGCAACATAAAAACCCATCCTCTGGTGCATAACAGACTTTGTGCCTGCCGGTATGTGATATTTATGTGTCTCGTTAACCTTTATCTCCGGCAGTGTATATATCGGGAAGACAACCGTGGGTTTGCTCCATGTTCTGCCGTCCTTCGAAGTCGTGATCAAGGTTCTGCCCGGAGGATTGTGCTCTTCGTACGGGTCGCTGAGATACTGAACGTAAAACTGACCGTTCCAGTAGCAGATAAAAGGCTGATGGTTGTAGGTCCAGCCGAATTCACCGCCTTCCTCCGGATGAGTCCTGTTCGAACGGAACGCCTGGTACCTGTGAACCCCGACGGCATGGCGCAATCGGCCGTCCCAGAAATGCTTATCTGTTTGCTCGGTGCCGATATACTTTATCGGTTCTGGTTGGCATTGCTCCGATGGCGGCGGCATCTTCCGTGCCTTTGCAACATTCACGCCAAGAATTAAAAGCAAGGATCCAACCGCGGCAATAAACAAGAATACATTTGCCGGCGCAATTCTTTTCTTTTTCATTCTATAATCTCCAGATCGACTGAACAATTAATAAGTGCCAAAGAGAGGGATAATAAAAAGTCCTCTTGCGACCGTTGAATTATACGCCGATCGAAAAGTAAATCAAGTTTTACAAATTCAGGGCCACCTGCTTGTTTGCTTGACAGTCATAAATTCTCGCCGCCTTATCACGCACTATTTGCAGGCATTTTCTTTTAGCAGCCCATTTTGATGGTGGTCATCTCCTCAACAATCTCAAGAAGTTTCTTATAGTTTCGAGAGTATTCTCGCGGCTTATCTTTCCTCTTTTTCCCCATGTAAATCAAATGCGTTTTCTTGTTCTTGTTGAGCGAGAAGTAGGGTTATTTATTGCGGGTCCCTATAATAACAACGCTGCCACGCATCTCTGGCCCTAACTCACACAGCTGCCTTTGAAGTGTTTTGACCCGCCGATTCACTTTTGCCAGCTCCTTTTTTCCCATCTTTTCTCCTTTCGATGCCGACCACCGTCAGAAGGCTGCGTCTGTAATAGACTCGCTGATTTGCCAGGTCAGTGGGAATGACGCTGGGGCCAAGAAAAGTGACGCCGGACGGTTTTTCGGGCCAAAATCAGGAGGAAGGGCGGTGAAGCGGATGGGGGCAAGCACTTAACATTTCATCACTTACATCAACAGCGGGCGAAGGGATTCGAACCCTCGACGTTCAGCTTGGGAAGCTGACACTCTACCGCTGAGTTACGCCCGCATCAGAGGTTCTTAACCTCTGTTATTGCAGTTATATACAGCATTTACGGCTGTCTGTCAAGCCGAATCTCAAGGTCTCCAAAAGCCTTCGGCGTCCGGTGTGCGTATCCGGCAATCCTGTCGGCAGTATGTATCCAGTTGCCGATCAGTTCAGGTCTGGGCATTCCGAAGGCAACCGGAACCCCCCTGCCGTAGCCGAAAATAAGGTTATTGAGTGTCAGCCCCGGTTCGGTCTTTCCAGATTTTTCCCTTGTCATCTCTGAACAAAAATGTCATACTACGAATATAAGAAAAAGACGTTTCATTTTTTTACCTCTCAATTCGGACCCCTGTTTCTCGAAGGAAAGAAGAGCGATGGGGGTCTATTTTTCTTGGCGGGCGGCAAGGTTTGGCGGTGCAGCCGCAGAAACTGCCTGCCGGTATTGAATATTCCACCTATCCTACGGAGTCGGCTGGGCTTTTACCAATTTGCTGAGTATCTCGACCGCCTTTTTCTCGTTGGCATCGGTGGACTTGAGATAGAAATTCTGGACTGTTTCCAGGCTGCTCCAGCCGCCCATTTTAAGCAGCGTGTGGCAGGGTACGCCGCTGTTTGCCAGGTTGCATGCCCAGCTTTTTCTAAGGCAGTGCAGGACGAGCTTCTCGTGGGTTTTGATCCCCGCTTTCTTGCAGCACTTTTGGAACTGCCGAAGGACGTTGTTCTGGAGGTTCCTGTTCAACCATTGCCTGGATCTTCCCTCTTTCCTGAACTTGTGCCAGCGTTTCTTGGCCACCTGCCATCTTTGCGATGTCAGCAAGACAAACGGACAGTTTTCTTCCGCCTGGGCGTGCAGTTCTGCAAGGATGTCTATTACCCACTGAGGCATCAGCACGGATCTGGTTTCCTTGTCCTTGATTGTGAAAGGCGGGATGTCCTCGCCCCCAGGCCGGTTGACGATAGTAATACGGCTGCTTTCAAAATCCACATTGACACCGTCCCATAGCAGATTCATCGCCTCCGAACTGCTTTTGCTTGACCTTCACAAACTGCTCAGCTTCTTTTCTGCGGGCGAACGATCGACAGTTTGCCAAAAACGGGCATAGTGGGGTGGAAAAGCAGAAGAGCATATTCGTCGACATTGCCAAAGTTTCCTTGACAAATTACTATACTTATGGGTATCTTTGGTGGTAAAAAAGTGCGGAGTCATGCATGTCGAAAGTTCATATGCGAAAGACGGGATAGAAAAAAGGAGCGGAGATGAAACGTTTTTATTTTCTCATTTATTTGGTTTCTGTTGCTTCAAGCATCACGAAAGCAGATACAATATTTTATGATATAACCTTTTCCTCTCCGGAGCATGCAGTTGGTCAAGCTCCTGTTATCGGAGATTCACCTACTAGGCCAAGTCTAATAGTTTTCGGTGAGCCTATTGTTTCACACTCAATCGGGTCGCTACAGGATCAACCACTAATTTTTAATACCGCTGGTAACCAACCGAATTTTTATTATGACCAGATTAGGCTTGATATGGATAGAGGAAATGGTTTTTATTATGTTGCCTTTGATATGGTGACTCAAAATCTGATAGGAAGCGCCAATCACTTCTCAATTCTTCTTGATACGCCTGGTGCGAGCCAGATTGAGTTTAAAAACAATGGTCTTTGTAGTTTATTTGGAGGTGTAACTTTCACTTATCGGGACAACGAATTATTGCACTTTGAGATAACGATAGACATTGACCAAGAGTTGGCGTCAATTAATGTCAATGGGACAGAATATTATAATGGTGGCTATGTCATTCATGGCCCTCTTCGATTTTTCAGGGCAGTACGTTTCAGCTTAGGACTTGTTAACTCTGATAGTTCTCCGGATCACACTACAAATGTTGGGGTTGATAATATATTTGTGGCAGATCACATCCCGCCTTTGCCCTGTTCTTGTGTGGCTGTAGGTGGAGAAGATCAATTGGTTTATGTTGGTCCAAACTGTGCCGCAATAGTAACCTTAGATGGTTCAGGCTCATACGATTCGAATGATTCAGAACTCACCTATCAGTGGTCTTGGATAATCAATGGTGAGCTTTACACAGTTCATAGTGTCGCCACCAACATTGAATTGCCAATTGGCGAACATATGATTCAGTTGGTAGTGAACAATGGAGAATGCGATTCGGAGCCTGATGTGGTTGTTGTTGCTGTTGAGACTCTTGGAGAAGCCGATCTTTTAGTTTTTCCTCGGCGAATAAGTCGTTCAGGCCCGCTGCCAATGATTTACGCGTATTTACGATTGCCCGAATGGATTTCCAAAGAGAATATTGACATTGAGGAGCCTCTTGTGCTTTATCCAGGTGAGATTCATGCTGATAGGCAATATGCAATCGGGAAATCGCCGTGGAAACCCAAACACACGCGTGTGGTAGCTTTCTTTGACAAGAGCCTGTTACTGGACGCTGTTGCAGATAATGGGCGAGCAGAACTGAAAATTGTCGGCTATCTAAAGACCGACAAGTCTTTCTGTGTAAAAAGTTCAATCTGGGTGATTGGTCAGGATATTAAGTGTTTGCTTGGATTTGCTTATCATTGGCTGCGGTTGGATTGTGTTGAGCCGGATTGGTGCAATGGCTTCGATGCCGATCATAGTGGAGTGGTGGATTTTGCAGACTTTGCCTTAACGGATGGCTGCAATATCGAGACTCTCAATTAGTGAGAGAGTGTTGCTGTTTTTAGTGACCTGCCAATACTACTCAGTCTGCCCATTGAGACGATTTGAAAGAGAAGGCAGACTAAGCCTCATCTGGGCGGATAACTTCTGCAAGACTATGGATAACTGGAGGAACTGCAAGAGATATCAACTGGAGGAACAAGGAATTGCTCATTTTGATAATATGTTGCCAAGTGGCCAAGTGGATGAGGATTTGATTGTAGACAAGAAATGAAATCTGAACTGTTCACTGCAAAAGAGGTTGAGAGGCTTCGAAAAGATATTTCCTTTCCCGGGCACGGTCCTCAGGGATGGAGCATAAGTCAGGTTAGCCCATTGAAGGTCCTTAAGACATTTAAGGCACTCCATCTTAAAGAAGGACTCACTCTTCGTGCTTACCACTTTAGGCAAGACGGGAATGGTAACGCTGTTGTTTGATTTTCATAAAAAAGTAAGCATACTATCAAAAGCCTCTTTTTGTTCTTATTTTGCCCAATAAAAAAATTACAAAATTGCAGCGAACTTCGGCGTAGCGTACCATCCCGGCCACGTATGGAAGATTCTCCGGGCTGGAAATCGGCATGGAAAGCAGCCACGGATCGGCACGTAATTCAACCACACCTTGCCCATATAATAAACTGAATGCTAATATTTCAATCTACGCTGTCGAGGACGAAACGGGTGTAGGGTCTTGGGTTTCGCATATGGACGGCGATGCAGTCGATACTCTGGGGCTGGCCAGTGGATGAGTCATCTACTGCGGTGTAGGTCTGGCCGTTGAGGGAGATTGTCAGGCCGACGGTGTCGGAGTCAAAACGCTCAATGCGGACGGTAAACAAGGAGAACTGGCCCGGTGGCAGTCCGAAGCCGCCGATGTAGTCGTTTTCCATGAGGCCTTCGTTTATGGTGAGGAGGTTGTCGGAGTCTTCGGGTTTTACCGCGAAGTTTCCGGTTTTGTGGACTTCTTCATTCTCTTCGCCGGGGCATTCGATCCAGCGATAGGGAGTTGCGGGGTCGAGGTTGGGGCTGAACCGGAATTGATAGCCTCTGTAGCCGATGAAGAGGGGGTTGCGGACCTCAAAGCCGTTGGATGTGATGTATTGGCCGTCAGCCTCAAAGAGTCCGATCCTGAAGTCGCTTGTTCCGCTGAGGCAGGTTATGTCCAATGGGCAGCGTCCATCGCAGATCAGGCAGGAGCCGGGCGGACAGTCGGTTTTTCCGTCAGTCATCAGGAGATACTGTAATTCCATAACGTCGCCTGGCTGGCTGAATCTTTGCGCGGGGATTCTGGTGATGAACTGGCCCCCTACTTCGGGTGTCCATTCGAGCTGGCCCTGGCCGTTGACGAACAGCCGGACGTTGGGGTTTGCGGAGTAGTACCAGAGTTTTTCGTCCCAGGATACACCGCTGTCATCAAGGATTGTGTACTCGTGCTGTGTGATTTGGCCGAGTTTTGCATCTGTGGGGTTCGATAGGGCCAGGACGATCGTTTCGACGGCTTCGGTAGTTGCGTCATCGGTGACGTTGATGGTTATGTTTCGGGTGGTTACGCCGGTATTGAAGGTCAAGGTTCCGTCTGCGACTGTATAATCGACGCCTCGGGTGGCGGTTCCGCCGGTGACGGCATAATCGACGGTGACGGTTCGTGTACCGAAGGTCAAAGTAACGGGAATGTTGACGGTGGTGCTGCCTTCGGAACCGCTGCTGTCGGGAGATTCAAACGAGACCCTAGGAACCGGATCGAGAATGTAATATGTATGGTTATATTGGCCTAATTGTGCGCTAGTGGGGTCGGAAAGGACCAGTTCAATGGTTTCGTCTTCCTCATCTAGGCCGTCATCTATGATCTCGATGGCTATTATTTCGCTTGTATCGCCGGGCTCAAATATGATGGTATTATCTCCACAGCTATCAAGCCATTGACGAGCACAAATGGCAAAATCATCCGCGTTAACGCTGTTATCATGTGTCAGGTCTGCTGAGTCATAAGTAATTTCGTCCAGCCATTTTTCCACCAGCAAAGCTATATCTCTGCCTCCGACGAGACCGTCTTCGTCAAGATCGCAGGCACAAAAACCGTCCAGGGAGTAGTCTATTGCGGCTGCCATTGCGGTTCCGCCGGTGACAGCGTAGTCCACTGTATATGTTGCGCCGCCCTCGGCGTTATTTACCACCACTTCGATCTGTGCCGGGGATACAGATTCGAGGTTGCCTGAGGTTTCGGAGGCAAAACGAATCCTCGTATCCTTCAACAGCAGCTCGAAGCCGTTAAGATAAACCCTCCACTTGTGCCCCTGTGTCCGGGGTGTAAAGGTAACAACCACGTCATTGCCGCCGTTGGCGACAAACTCGACCACACCCTTGCCAATATCCTCAAACGAAACATTGCTGCTCAGGACGCTTTGTACTACGCCGGTAGCCGAGATCAATGTATCTATAATGCCCGGACCACCAACCGTTATGTCTACAGTAGCGGGTGTAGCGTCGGTATCGGACAGGTTATGATAACTGGTCAAAGCGTATGTCCCGGCCGGTAGATTGCTCAGGGTCATAGTCATCGCGCATTCGGACTGTGATGCGCTGTCGTCTGCACTTACATAGTCGTGGCCCATCTCGTCGCCGCTGTATGAGCTGGGGCTTCGGTAGGCGTTATCTGATGTATTGCCCACCGTGACGGTAACATTGATCCCGGAGCCGCCGAGGTTTGATACCGTAAGTGGGGCCGTTGAGCCAGAGCAAGCTGAGCCGTTGAATGCGGTCCAACCCGGTTTTACAGCACTGCCCGGACAGCCTACGTCAACCTTCAGGTCTATCGCCTGGCCAGAAGGTGTGCCGGCAAAAACCAACAATGAAATGACTGAGATTACCAAAACCGATTTGGTTCTCACAATGCCTGCCTCTTCAAAACTACGCAACAACCGGTGTTTGTGCCCCATTTCTTGTCCCTACCCTGAATGACCCTGTAATTGCCTGCACAACCGACGTGCATCCTCACAGATGCTCCCGTACCAGGTATATTACCAAATTGGCACCGAAATTGCAATGCTCAAAAGTCGGTCAGTCAAGCGCGCGCCCTGAGGGATGGAGATATGCAAAGGGCAGTCCCTTGGTTGATTGTACGCTCGCGAAATCGAGGCTCAGAGAACATGATATAACCGTACTTGCAGTTATGAGGGGGGAGGGCAAGACGATTTCTAATCCTTCCGCGAATACAAAGTTGCTGCTGGGCGATGAGCTGCTGTCATTCGGCAAGTTGGAAAACATCAGAAAATGCCCCAGCAAATAGGCTGGCGTCAATAGTCTTGCCGGCCTCAAGAAATACCTGATGTGCATTACTGATGGTTGGCCGACAGTAGCCAAGGTGGACTCATGCATCCTGGAGGCCGAGCGGTGACTCGCATATGAAAATAAGCATCCGAGTCCTTATCATTATTCTTCTGGTTTCGGCCGTTGTCTGCCTTGCGTATGTCCAGTTGTGGGTATACGGCGAAGCCGCACATGCCAAGTCATCAAACGGCCTTTACTTGGCTAAAATGTGAGGGGTATTCTTGACAATTCCCCCTGATGATTGGTATCTTATACGGGAGAAAGGTGTGGAGTTACATGTTTTCACGAGCTGAATGGAACCCCCGGATAAAACCTGTAGATTTAACAAGCCAGAAGTAGGACGATATCATGGCACAGAGCACTAACAATCCCATAACCCGCAGGCGGTTTATACAAAGTACGGCTGCCGCAGCAGGCGCCATAGCAGCCGGTATCCCCGGGGCAGGCCACGGCGCCGAAGTTTCCGGGCCGCCAAAGACCCGAAGCTACAACCCAAACATGGAATACCGGCAACTCGGCAAAACCGGAATAATGGTCTCGGCCGTCGCCCTCGGCGGACACTGGAAGAAACTGCCGCACGCCTTCGGTACGGAAGAATTCAAGAAGAACCGCAGCGACGTAATAGGCGCCTGCATAGACCACGGCATAAACTATGTCGATGCCTGCAGTTCGAAAGAGGTGCTGGCCTACACTGAGGCGCTCCGCGGCCGAAGGGACAAAATGTACCTGGGTTACTCATTCTACGAGCACGAGATGCGAAACAAGGACTATCAGACCAGCGAAAAGCTCCTCGAGGGCTTTGACGACCTTATGTCGAGGGCACGCCTCGAGTACGTGGATCTGTGGCGGATTACCTGCTACTGGAAACCGGCCACCGACCACACGGCGGCGCACGAAGAGGCGATCGTGACCGCACTCGAAAAGGCCCGCCAAGCAGGCAAAGTTCGCTTCACAGGCATATCAACGCACAAGCACGATTGGGGCATCCACATGATGAATACCTATCCCGAGCATATCCAGGTCATTGTGGTGCCCTACACGGCCGGCTCGAAAAAGGCGCACGCCCGCGTCGATGTTGCTCCCGACAAGAAAAGCTGGGAGGCCGTCCCCGACGGGATGGCCGACTATGATGAGTCCATGGTCAGCGTAATAGAGGCCGTCAAAAAGCACAACGTCGGCTGGCTCGGGATAAAGCCGTTTGCGAGCGGTTCGCTCTTCAAGTCGCGCGGGGCGATAAATCCCAAGACCAAAGATGTCGACGACCAACGCGCAAGGATGACAATAAGGTACGTACTGTGCAATGAGGCCCTGACAGCTCCCATACCCGGCCTTATCAGTGTCGATCAGGTCAAGAACGTCGCCCTGGCCGTGACGGAGCGGCGCAAGTTCGACACCGCAGAAGAGAGGGCCTTCGAAGAAGCCGTCGACGAGATGTGGGCCAACCTGCTGAAAAACTACCTGTGGCTCCGGCAGCAATGGCAGTGGGTCTGAGATGCAACAGGCTTTGATAACACAACTTGTCGGCAAACTCGATGCAACCGCGGTTCTGACAATTCTGCTCTGCACAGTAGGTTGCCTGCAGTCCGGCGGCTCCAAGGCGGATATTAAGGCAGCCGCCGGCAAGCCGGCGAACAACTCGGAATGTATTGTCTGCCACATGGACTTCGCCGAGGAGCTCATCTCAAAAGCGCACGAAAAGGCTGGCATTGCCTGCACCGCCTGTCACGGGCCGTCACTTGCCCATGGCGACGATGAATACAATATTACCCCTCCCGACATGCTCTTTGGCAGGGCGGAGATAACCGGTTTTTGCAGGAAATGCCACCCCACGCATAGGAAAGGTGCCGCCTACGAGGCGTTCGTCGCCGAGTGGCTCGGCAGACGCCGGCCGAACGGGAGGATGATCTTGCAGGACTCAGTCTGTACCGACTGCCACGGTGAGCACGCGGTTTTAAGACCCGACCAGATGTAGAGCGAGTACGGCTGCCGAACAAAGCTGGTCGCCGAGGTCTGCGGCGACATCGGTAAGCTTTTCGATCACTGGGACCAGTTTGGCTGGCATCGGGTGACCGTATATGGCGATGTTAAAAAGCCATTGGCTCAGTTCGGCAGGGCGCTGGGGCTGGAAGTCATTGAAGAAGCATGACGTTACAACAAAAACAGAGGTCCTGCTTACGACCTGCCTGCTCATTGCAGCAGCCCGGCCGGCTGTGACATGTGCAACAAGCCGCCTGCATTTACTCCTGCTGGGCAAGTGCAAACCGGCACAATAACTTTATGCCCGCTCCAGTTGATATCGTCGTTGCGACAGACTCGTTCAAGGGCAGCTTGTCCGCCGCAAGGGCCTGCAGCATCATCGCGGACACGATAGCGGCGTATTGGCCCTATGCCAAGGTTACGGCAAAGCCGATGGCCGACGGCGGGGAGGGGACCGCACAAGCCATGATAGCCGCTTGTGACGGCAGGTGGATTCCCCGGAAAGTGATGGGGCCGCTGGCCGGCATCGAGGTCGACGCAGGCTTCGCATGGTTTGAAAAGGACCGTTCTGCTCTTGTGGAAATGGCCTCGGCAAGCGGCATCACCTTGCTATCTAAATCCCAGTTAAATCCCTTGAAAACCACTACATTCGGTACCGGCCAATTGATCAAGACTTCAATCGCTCGACGTCCCGACAGGATCATGCTGGCCACTGGCGGCAGTGCAACCGTTGATATGGGCGTCGGGGCTGCCATCGCGCTGGGCTGGAAATTCCTGGATGGCCTGGACAAACCTGTCGGCCTTGGCGGGGCACAGATCGAAAGGATTGAAAAGATAATAGAGCCGGAGAAGAGGCTGGACTGCGAAGTTGTGGTTCTCAGCGACGTAAGCAACCCTCTTTGCGGTCCCGACGGCGCGGCGAGGGTGTTTGCCCCTCAAAAGGGAGCGGATATGAAAATGGTTGAAAGGCTGGAAGTAGCCTTTGCCAGGATGTCGGAGTTGATCAAGTCGCAGCTGGGCCTCGATGTCTCGGAAATTCCCGGCTCCGGCTCGGCAGGCGGTTTGGGGGCCGGTGCTGCGGCTTTCATGAACGCGAGAATCACATCGGGAATCGAAACAATCATGCAGCTCACCGGATTGGAACGGTTGCTTGAAGATGCGGAATGGGTCATAACGGGAGAAGGCAGGTTTGACAAGCAGTCACTTGGCGGAAAGGTGTTTTCCGGAATTTACAGATTGGCAAGACAAACAGGCACAAAGATTTGCGTCATCGCCGGCGAAGCCCGGCTCGGGCCCGCGCATGAGGAGAGAAATATTGATGAAATAATCAGCCTCAAACCGAATTCGATGACAGCGGAAGAAGCCATAAAGAAGGCGGAAAGCCTGTTGAGAAACGCAGCGGTTAATTTCGTTGAAAAACACCTGAATTAGCGCCCCCCGGGCGGAAGTGTTCCGGGAACGCCGGCTTTAAAAGCGTCTTTGTGCGGCCTCGCGGATTCTGTTCTTGATCGATTCGAGGCCTGGAACCGCGGCGGTCTCCAGCTTTTTGGACACGGGAAGGGGAATGTCCAGGGCGCTGATCATCTGAACGGGTCCGTCAAGGTAATTGAAGAAGCGTTTTTGACATTGATGACTAATAACAGGTCCCAAGCACATGCTGGCCGGCGCCTGTTCCACCGCCACCAGCATACCCGTTTTCTTTAACGAGTCGCCTATTGTCTCGTAATCGATGTCTCTCGGGCTGACTGTCCGCAAGTCGATCACCTCCGCTGCGACGCCCTCGGAACTCAAGCTCTCGGCTGCCCGGCTTACCAGGTCGACCGTCGACGAGTAGCAGACAACGGACACATCCTTGCCCGGCCTCAGCATTCTTGCCTTGCCGATCCGGACATAATAGTCGAGTCCGTCTGAGGGAATCTCGAATTTCCGGCTATAGAGCTCATGATGCTCGGCAATCAGCACGGGGTCCCGGCACACCATGGCCGAATTGAACAAGCCCACGTAGTCGAAGGCGTTCGACGGAGCCAGAATTCTCCAGCCGCTGAACAGGGAGAACAGACCTATAGGGTCCATGGAGTGTTGGCCGCCGTAACCGCAGCCGATCGCTATCCTGGTCCTAGCCACAAGGGGCATGTCAGTGGTGTTTCCGTACATGTGGCGCAGTTTGCCTATCTGGTTGAAAAGCTGATCGGCGGCGACCAGCGCAAAATCCGGGAACATTATTTCCACGACAGGCCTTAGGCCCGACATTGCAGCACCGCCGGCGAGGCCCGTAAAACCGGCTTCTGAAATGGGCGTATTCAAGACCCTGCCGGGATACTTCTTCTCAAGTCCCTTTGTCGCCCCGTAAGGTCCGCCTCCGAAATTCGCGACTTCCTCACCAAGTACGAATACGCTTGTGTCTTTTTCGAGCCATCTGCCCGTCACAGCTGCAATCGCATCGGAATAACTTATGGAGCTGAAGCCCGAAAAGTCCTCTTTCTCCTTGAAAACTACCCCTTTGAACTCGCTGCCGTCGCTTCTGAGACCCGCTTCTATAGTGTCGACCGAGGGCCAGAGGTTGCTTTTAACGACCGGCTTGTCACCCTCCGAGTCGGCGCAATGGTCAACGGCAGTCCTGACAATTTTGGCTGCGGCTTCCTTGATCCGCTCGATCTGCTCTGTTGCGAGGATGCTGTTATCGACAAGTTCCTGCGGAAAGGCCTCATGGGGGTCGAGCCGGTGCCATTTCTTTTCTTCCTCTTTCGTGCGGTAGCCGAAACTGCTTCCGGGGAACGGCCCCGCATGGTGGGCAAACCGATAACACTTGGCCTCGACGAATATCGGGCCGTTTCCGTCCCGCACGTACTTGACCGCCTGCTGAGTCGTGGAAAAAACCGCTACAGGGTTCATTCCATCGACTACAAGGCCTTTACAGCCGTAAGCGGATGCTTTGTCTGCGAGGTCTTTCAGGACGGTGGTGGTTTCGATGCAGGTGCCTACCCCGTACAGGTTGTTTTCAATGAAGTATATTACAGGCAGCTTCCATACAGCCGCCAGGTTTGCCGATTCGTGGAACACTCCCTGGTTGACGGCGCCGTCGCCCAGGAAGCAAACCACGATATCACCGCTGTCGTTGTACTTTTCCGCAAAAGCGGCTCCGGTTGCCAACGGCATGCCGCCGGCAACGATTGCATCAGTACCCACCAGGCCGATTTTCTCGTTCCTGAGGTGCATAGAGCCGCCTCGGCCCCTGCAACAGCCGATGGACAAGCCCATTATCTCGCCCATCAGGTTGTTTACCTCCTCCTGGGCTGCGTCCGGCAGACCGTCTTTTCGAGCATCGAAGCCGCTCGGGGCGTAGTAGTTTATAAGCTTGGCAATATAGTGATGATGAGCACGGTGGGTCGACGCTATTTTGTCCGTTCGTTTGATCGCCGCGACGGCACCGACGGCGCAGGCTTCCTGGCCTATGCTGGAATGAACCGGCCCGTGAACGCAATCCTGGCCCCACAGCTCGAGCATGGTGTTCTCGAACTTGCGGATAAGAAAAATCTGAAAGGCCATATTCGCCAGCACCCGGGAATCTCCGGCCTGCATGAGTGCGGTTCTGCCCCGAGATTTTTTCGCCGGATCCGTCATATTTTGCCTGCCGGCCTGTTTGCCTTTGAGTCCCTAATCCCATTGCACCGCTGTATCATCTCACAAACGCCGACAGCCTATAGAACACGGGGGTTCTTAGAACTCAGACAGTACTTATGCTGCGATTTTCGAGTCACTCGGAGCCTGCAAACGCCGCTGTCTTGCCCAGGCCTTCTGGGCCCATGCTTTGGTACCCGGCGTCTATGGGCAGGTCAGTAGCTGTTATGAACGAGGCATCGTCGCTCAGCAAAAACAGGGTGGGCCCGGCGCATTCAACCGGTTCGCCGCAGCGCCCGAACATATGATACTCACCCCAGACAGGGTCCATCTTTTCGCGCCCGCCCCCGGTGATTTCCGCCGCCTTGTAGACTTCCCTTGTCCAAATCCAGCCCGGGCTGACGCTATTTACCCTTATGTTGTATTCCGCAAGGTCGAGGGCCATACATTTGGTCAGCGTATGCACGGCGCCCTTGGCGGCGTTGTAAGTCCACCGGTTTACTTGCGCCACGAAAGCCGAGATGCTCGACATGTTTACTATAGCGCCACCGCCCTCTTTCCTCATGTGTTCAACGACGTTTTGTGCCATCCTCGCGTATGCCACCGGACCGACGAAGAAGACTCGTTCCCAGTCCCCGCCCGTTGCATCCAGCCCTTTGGCCGTGAAGGAAAAGGCATTATTCACCAGGTAGTTGACCTTCCCAAACTTGTCCGCGGTGTTGTCTGTCAGATCCTTGCAGAACTTTTCATCCGCCATGTCGCCTCGGCGGAACAGCACGTTGTAGCCGGCATCAGTCAGCTCTTTGGAGGTGTCCAGGCCTATATCGCTTATACCTGAGAATGCCACCGAGGCTCCCTCTTTGCACAACTCTTCCGTAATCGCCCGGCCGATACCCGACGAGCCGCCTGTAACTATGGCCACCTTGCCCTTGAAACGATCCTTTATCGCTTTTCTTTCTTTCATCGTGATTCTTCTCCCTGCCAATTCTCGTACCAACAAGTCACAACGAATGTAGATACTCTAACCCGTTGTCAAAAGCTTGTTGGCCAAACCAAGCACGGCGAATGCCGCAAAAAGAACGAATACACCGAGTGCCATAACACGTTTTGGCTTGCCCGACGTTCCTCTCCACTCGCCGGTCACCGCGCCGGCCAGATTGCCGAAGAGGATCGAGCATAGCAGCATCATGGGAAAGCCGGCATACGCCCCATAGTCCCCCATCTTGTAGGCGGCGACGCCGTACACAACTATGCCGGCGGGCCAGGCCAGCCCCATGAACAGGGCCCAGAACCAATAAATCGGGTCTGCTGGGGAAAAAATCACGGTGATGTTCCTGTTCCTGATCATCAGCCACAGTGCATAGAGAAAATTGACCAGGTAGTTGCCCGTAAAAACAATCGCCCATATGGGAAAGCCTTTTGCCCATATGCTCGTACCACGTTCGGCCGCGGCCTCGGCAATTTCGGCGCCGTGGATAAAACCGAAGTTGACAAACGCCGAAAGCAAACCGGAAAGAACGCAGAAGACAAGGCCGACCATAAAGGACTTGGAGGCCCTGGTGCCGCCCTCTCGAGCCGAACCGGCGGACAGTTCCCTCTCCTTGATCCTTCCCGCGGCGGAAACGCACGCGACACCGCAGATCATTATCGCAACTGCTCCGACGAGGGTTGCGCCTCCAGGGGTAACGAACTTGCCGGGCTGGTTGACCGCCAGCGGCCCCAGAGATCCAAAGATGGTTATGAAACCCATCAAAAGGGAAACTCCAAGGGCCATTCCGACCACGGCAATCGCCTTGCCCCAGAAAATCCCGCCGAGTCCCCACCCCACGCCGAACAGGAAGGTCAGCACCAGAAGTCCGGGCTGCACCTGGCCGTAAACAGCCGCGAGATCCTTCACGGTCAGGATCGCGAGCGGCCAAGGCACCACCACGAGAGCGATAAGAGAGCCCAGGCCCCAGATGTGTTCCCATTTCCATTTCGGCGTACGGGTTACACCCAGAGAGAACAACCCCTCCAATGCACCCGCACAGATGACCAGCGCAATACCCAGGAAAAAACCATCCATTACAGCGGCTCCATGTTTTCGATCGCAATTGCCCTTACCGGAGACCCGTCGCGGCCCCTGATTTTCAGGGGAGCAGCTGAGAAGAACACCCTCTCCTTCCTTATCTTGTTAAGGTGGGCCAGGCCTTCAACGACGACAACCTGGGCTCTCAGCAGAGTTCTGTGAACATTTTCCCATTCGACTGGGTGGACACCCGGCGTTTCCAGGCCAAGCAATGCGATTTTCTTTCCGGCGAACCACCGTGCCAGCCCAGGACTTATCTTAGGCCCGTCGCTGAAATACGCCTTCTTCGGGAATTTGCGCCACCAGTTTGTTTTTAGCAAAAGGCGGCAGCCCCGTTTAATCCTGGCTGCGTACGGTTTCAGGTCCTTGACGGTCAGGTTATACCCCGTTCCGGCTTGGGTGAGGTCCAGGACCTCGGCCGGTCCGACGCACTTGTTCAGCTCCAGCTTGTCTACTGTCCTGCCGTCATCGAAAAAGTGGAAAGGAGCATCGAGATGGGTCCCGTGGTGGGTGCTTATGATCAACTGCGTTATGTTGTACTTCATTGATTCTATCGTATGATGCACGATTACGGCGCATTTTGGATCGAGGGGCATTGTGGGGGCGGCATGGTAGATCGGCAACGTCAAATCTATAATTCTTGGCATCTTGCTTCTCCTCGTTTTGCCCGGGACTGCCTCTGCCATACGGGGTTGGTGGCTGCCATTTACGCCCCGGCCTGAATTGACTCCGTCAGACTACAGGTGCTACGGACGCAATGGACAGATCGGGTTTCGCATTTGTTCTGTTTACGCAGACATGGTAAGATGCCCGTGGAAACCGGTCAACGTAAAATGCCTGTGAACGTAACTTTTCCATACCCGGATGTGGCACCCCTTGCAATACCGGATTCCTTTGATGCGGAAATCTTCGAGCCCAAGCCTTATTCGTGTCCGGTTTCCGGGGCGGAGGTCGTTCTTCACGCTCTGCGCAACCCCGTAGCCACAGACAGGCTTTCCGAATTAGCCCGCGGCAGGCGAAAGGTCCTGATAGTCATCGATGACATGACGCGGCCGACTCCGGTTTCCGAATTCATTCATTACCTTATGGACGAACTTCACCGAGCCGGGATTCGGGATTCCCAGGTCCAGTTTCTAACGGCTCTGGGCACACACAGGCCGATGACGAAAGACGAGATGGCCAGAAAGCTCGGTTCCGGGACGATCAAAAGGTTCAAGGTTCATAATCATAAATGGGACGATCCTGATTGCCTGGAACTCATCGGCCGGACCGATCAAGGAGTTCCGGTCTGGATCAACAAACTCGTTCGTGAATCAGATCTCGTCATCGGCATAGGAGCGATAATGCCGATTGAAATCTGCGGTTTTACAGGCGGCGGCAAGATACTTGTTCCTGGTGTTTGCGGGGAGGTAACAACTGACGAGATGCACTGGACAAGAATGGGAGTGCCGGCCAGCAGGGTGCTGGGAAAGGTTGAAAATCCCATACGCAAGTCCGTTGATGAACTTGCCCGAAAAGCCGGCCTGCATTTTATCGTCAATGTTGTCATCGACAATAATGATAAAATGGTGGCTGCAGTTGCGGGTGACATGACTGCTGCACACCGCGAGGGGTGCAGGATTGCTTTGGATGTTTTCGCGGTAAACTTTGGCCATGAATATGACTTGGTTATAGCCGACAGTTACCCGTTTGACATCGAATTCTGGCAGGCCAACAAGGCCCTGGACACCACAGGCGAGGTGGTGAAAAAAGGCGGGGTGGTGATACTCGTGGCGCCGTGTCATGAGGGCTTCAGCCGAACGCACGCGGAACTTATGGAGTTGGGTTACCCACCGATAGCACAGATTGAGAAGCTTGTTGAATCAGGCAAAATAAGTCACAAGGTTGTCGGCGTTCACATGATGCAGGTCAGCACGGTGGCGGTCGAAAAAGCCCGGGTGATACTGGTCTCGAGCGGGATATCGAGGACCGAGGCCGAAAAAGCGGGACTGGAATGGGCCCAGACACCGCAGAAAGCATTTGACATGGCCCTTGGCATGGTGCCCAAAGACCCGGGTATTGCCATACTCAGGGGAGCCGCCAGGATGCTGCCGCTGGTAAAAAGGTCTGGAGAAAACGATGGAACTTGAAGGAAAAACCGCAATCCTGACAGGAGCCGCCGGAGGAGTCGGCGAGGCTACGGCGAGGCTTTTTGCCAAGGAGGGTGCGGAGCTGGTGTTGGTCGACATCAGAAAAAGGCAACTTGATGTTTTAACAGAGGAGTTGGCCGGGTACGGGGCCAGGGCTGCCGGCTTTGCTATCGATGTTTCCGAGGAATCTCAGGTACGGCAGGTAGTCGAAACCACCACAGAGAGGTTTGGCAAGATTGACATACTCATCAATAATGCCGCAGTGTGCAAAATGATACCGATTCTCGACATCGGCGCAGCCGAGTGGGACCGTGTCATGGCCGTTAATCTCCGCAGCGTGTTTCTGTTTTGCAGGGAAGTGTTTCGCCGCATGAAGGAAAGAAGGTCCGGCAAGGTCGTCAATATCGGCTCCGCGGCCGGCAAGATCGGGGGGCTTGCCGCAGGAGCACACTACTCGTCGAGCAAGGCCGCCGTCATGTGCTTTACCAAAAGCCTGGCTTTACAGGCGGCCGAGTACAGAATCAACGTCAACGCGGTATGTCCCGGGCCTACAAAAACCGAAATGACTGATGACTGGGGCGATGAAACGAACAAGGATTTCGCTTCGAAAATCCCTTTCCGGGAGTACGGCCGGCCTGAGGACGTGGCTGAGGCGATCCTTTTCCTTTGCTCGGACAGGTCCAGATACATCACCGGAGAGATCCTCGACGTCAACGGCGGTCTGGTCATGGATTAGCAAAGGATCGGCAACCAACATAACGTAATGACCGCAATTATTTAACCCACATGGTACGGGTTGTCAACTTGTTCCTATTCACTGTTTAGATTCACTCACAGGCCGTGGTTTTTTGTGATGTCGGCCGGTATGTTATTGCAGCCTGCGCCCCAACAGAAAGGATCTGCTGCGAAGCGAAAAAAGCGGGTCATCACCAAACTTGTTTTACCTTGCAGGTATAATCAAGCTGCATTACCATGAAATTGGCAGCATGGCTTCTCAAGCAAGTGTTTGCAGTTAGCTTGCTTGATTAAAATAGGTTTACTATGACAACAAGGACGTCCGGCCAGATGGTTTCGGCAGCCTGATTGCCTTGTTCACGAGGTTCTTGCCGAAAGTCTTGAACGTGAATAAAGGAGGTTTCGCCATGAGCAAAAGGAAATTTGCCATCTTCGCGGCTTCTATTGCATTCGCGGCATTATCTTTTCCGGCTAGCAGCAAGGCGGCCGGCTCAAAAGAACCCGGTCTGACTGGAATACAATACGGCTCGGCGGTTCTTGCCGAT
>Ga0180434_10001321_pt1 | contig 35673 bp, 26 predicted proteins | sample SS_ome_7_FD_132453 | JGI IMG/M metagenome (GOLD analysis project Ga0180434, IMG submission 132453) | Hypersaline lake sediment archaeal communities from the Salton Sea, California, USA - SS_1_D_2 metaG | ecosystem: Environmental > Aquatic > Non-marine Saline and Alkaline > Hypersaline >... | reverse complement strand
CTTCAGGGCCGCAGTATTATTGAATATTTGCGTGAAGCGTGTCATTGTCACTTGAATGGTCATCCTGTTCCATCATTACTACCCGCAGCCGTTCCTTTGGCCAAAACCGCGTGAACGCTTACTAAAAAACAAATATGCAATGGAATATAGCAAACGGCAATTAGCTTTTCCTGGTTGCTGATTGCCATCCGGTATATGTTTCAAATGCAAAAAGATTTGAAAGCAGGAATGTTTTTCGGTCTGTTAGTGGTAGTTGCCGCAGCACTTTGGCTTGGCACCCGCCCGGCCCTGATGACAGAATCGAGATTACTGCAATCCCCAAAAACCGTATCTGAGCAACCACCCGCCGAATCGCCTCGCTTTGTTACAAATTTACCGGGCACCCCTACCGCCGAAGCACCCGTTCTTATTCAGCCCGAAGACAAAACTCAGCCGCAATTAAAACCTCCGGCACACCAACAGGCCAAAACAACTAAATCCCCAAGAATTCATACTGTAAGTAACGGCGAAACCCTTTCCAGTATCGCCCGCAGATATTACGGCTCCGAGTACCAATGGCAAAAAATTTACAACGCCAACCGCTCTCGTCTGAAAAATCCGGACAAAATCAGACCGGGAACCAGATTAATTATTCCTGACTAAACTACAAGAGAAATGCCAAAGTACCGCTCCGCCCCTCCCCAACAACGCCTTACAGAAATTTGGCAGCATCACTATCAACCAGCCAGGTTACCTTATCAAGAACAGGCCAAAGTGTATGAATTGGATAACGCACTTCATCAGGCTCACTGGTCAAGACTTCTTTGAGAATCTCAGCTTTTTCTTCGCCTGAAACCAGCACAACCAAATGAGATGCGGCACACAAAACAGGGTGCGTCAGTGTTATCCTGTTAAGTTTCTCGTCTAAAACATAGACAACACATGCCAAATCGTCCTTGTCGAAGGGGGCATAGCTACCGGGAAACAGAGAACCGGTATGTCCCTCCACTCCCATACCGAGCACAATCAGGTCAAACTGCGGAATTTGATTTTTACCCAAACCGAAAACACTCCTGAGAGTATCTTCATAACAGCAGGCTGCAAACTTAAAATCGCCGTGCTCGGTTGGTATTCGGTGCACGTTTTTTTCAGGTATGCCGACTTTAGTCAAGAAAGTGTCGGCTGCCAGCTTGTAATTGCTCCACTGCGAATCCGGCTGAACTATCCGCTCGTCAACCCAGAACAGATGTATTTTATCCCAGGAAAGACTTCTCGCTGCCGGCTCTTCGCCAAGCAGTTCAAAGAACTGTCTCGGCGTATGCCCGCCTGATATGGCCACATAGAATAGACCTTTGGCCCTTATTGCCTTTTCCGCATCAGCAACGAAATGTTCAACACTCTGGCGTGCAAGATGCCCACAGTCGGAGGCAACTTCGACATTTGGCTTGTAATTTGTTGAAGTTTCCATGCTTACTCCCCTTCTTATCACATAGAACCAAATCATCGTTATTATCTTTCCTGAAGGGTGATTTTGCCAGAGAATTTTTGGAAAGACTCAAAATTATTTTTATTCGCCGATTCTCAGTCTAAAAACAGCATTTACAGGGCAAAAAAACGGCTCCCTAACCTTCCCTCATGTAATATCTTCAATCTCCCACATGAACGCTTTTAGCCCTTCGCTGCCCAGCTTTCGGCGCATCTGGCGGACTTTATCCATTACCGCCTCTGCTTTTGCCCGCTCAGTAACGATAAAGGTTCCGTAATTTACCCCCGGCCAAACATCCGTATTCAAATGCGGCTCACTTATCTCGCCCGCCCCCAGCGTATTCGTGAATTTTGTGTAGCAATTAATCCCCAATGACTCCAGACTTTCGTTGACCTCTTCATCTATCGCCGTGTTATGCACAATCAAAACAGCTTTCATAATCATCCTTTTTCATAAGGTCTTTTATACCCCTCAAAGACACTGTAAAGTGTCGGCATCAAAACCAAGGTAATGACCGTCCCCACAAACAAACCGCCAATTACCGTCACGCCAAAAGGAATCCAGATTTCAGCTCCTTCACCTCGGCTCAATGCAAGCGGCGTCATCGCCAGAATTGTAGTAGCGGTAGTGCATATCACAGGCCGCAATCTGCTACGTCCGCCCTCCATTATTGCCGAATAGACACTAAGGCCACGACGGCGCAGTATGCCTATGAAACTGATAAGAATAATTCCGTCATTTACTACAATACCAACCATCATAATCAACGCCAGAAAAGTGATAACGCTCATCGCCTGTCCCGTCAGCGCCAAGGCAATTATCACACCCACAATACCAAATGGAATTGAGAGAAATATAATAAAGGGGTCTCGCAGGGACTCAAACTGTGAGGCCATAACCATATATACCAATCCCATTCCCAAACCCACCGCAATAATTAACAGACTGAATGCCTCTTTTTTTTCTTTTTCAGCACCGGCAAACTTATAGCTGAAACCTGGGGGGGTAGGTATATTATCAAGGGCTTTTCTGACATCCTCCGCCACCGAGCCAAGGTCCCTGCCACTGATTCCACCGGAAACGGTGATATATCGTGCCTGGTCTTTTCGCTCTATCTTAGTGGGTCCGACGCCCTGCTCGATTTTGGCAATATTTGCCAAGCTGATCTGAGCACCCGAGGGCAAGCTGATAAAGACATCTCGTAAATCCTCAATTCTGTCACGGTCCTGTTCCTGCAATCGAACTTCTACATCATATTCATCTCCGCCCTCGCGATATCTCGTTGCGGTACTGCCGGCAAAAAACGTTTCAATCGTTTTACCGATGGTTTTTACATCAAGTCCGAGCTTCGAGGCTTTTTCGCGGTCAACGACAACCTTAATCTCAGGCTTTTCTTCTTTTCTGCTGATTTCAACATCCCTGACTCCCTCAACCCCGGCCATTGCAGACTGAACCATCTGCGCGTATTTGCGCGCATCGTCCATATCATGGCCGTAAAGTTCAACAGAAAGCTGGCCCCCTCCTCCGAATATCATCGCTGCAAGAGGGTCTTCGGCACTATAACGAATAGTCGCTCCTGGTATTTTGTCCGTAATTTTGCGAAGTCGCTTTATTAAATCATCGGGTGAAGCATCACGCTCTTTTTTAGGTTTCAGACTGACAAATAGAAAACCTTTGTAGCTTTCCTCCTCTGTAGCAAAGTGGCCACCGCCGGCACTACCATAAACACCCCAGCGGATAAAGCTATCGCGCCTCTCAGGGACACTATTTTCCACTATTTTTTGTAACTGCTGAGCCACCGCACCGGTACGCTCATAGCGAGTTCCAATAGGTAACTCATAATTTGCCGTTAAACGATTCTGGTCCTGTTCGGGGAAAAACTCGGTTCCAATAAAGCCAACAATGCCAATACTCCACACAAACAAAAGTATACAGGAAATAAAAACTGTTTTGCGATTGCCGAGCGCCCAATTCAGGAATTTAACGTACAGGTCTTCTATTTTATTTAAGACTTTCTCACCCAAGCTGTAAAAGAAGCCCAATAGAGATTTTGATGAATTCCCATCATGCACTATCAGAATTTTCGATGATACCATTGGCACAAGCATAAGAGCCGTAAAAAGAGAAGCCACCAATGCCATCACAACAATGGCAGCGAATTGTCCGAATATGATAGAAGTAATACCCCCGACGAAAATAATAGGAGCAAAAATGGAAATTGTCGTTAGTGTTGAAGCAATAACAGGTACACCCACTTCATTTGCACCAAGAATTGCGCCCTCTTTTGGCCTTTGGCCCTTAGCCCGATGACGATTGATATTATCAATAACAACTATTGCATTATCCACGACAAGACCAACAGCAATAGCCAGGCTTGCCAGAGAAGTGTCATTAATCGTGTAATCGGCTAAGTACATCAGCAGAAAAGTAATGATAAGCGAAGTAGGAATCGCAAGTGCAACAATGATACTGGCTCGAAGGTCTCGCAGGAAAAAAAGAAGCACTATAAAAACAAAAAATATGGCCCATAAAACCGTGTTACGCAAATTGCCGACCGAAGCTAAAATAAACTCTGAATTATCCATTACCATTTTGGGTTCAACATCGGGCGGCAAATTCTTCCTTATTTGCTGAAGCTTTTCCCTGACGGCGCTTGCAACCTCGACCGTATTTTCTCCGCTTTGCTTCTGGACAAATACAGCCATTGCCTTTTTGCCGTTCATTCGGACCTCATATGTCCTCTCCTTGAAAAAATCTCTCACATCGGCAATATCTTTTAGCTTTATAGGTATTCCGTTTCGTTGGGCAATCACAACCTCGGCAACCTCCTGAGGACTTGAAAACTCCTCAGGTGTGCGCAGGAGATAATCCTTGTAGCCGGTCTTTATGTTACCGCCGGGAGTACTGATGTTTTGAGCAGCAAGAGCTGAATTTACCTGTGCAACCGACAAATTCAAAGCGGCGAGCCTGTCACGGTCGATATCAACACGAATCTGCCTTTCCAATCCGCCCCGAGGCGTTACAGCAGCAACACCTTCAACACGCTTGAGAGGGTCAACTATCTCATCTTCGACTATTTTCTCTAAATCGGGATAACTCTCCTCAGCGGTAATTGCGATAATTGCAATTGGCATCATTGCAAGGTCAAACTTAAAAATAACCGGATTGTCGGCCTCCTCCGGTAGTATATCTCTAATCAAGTCTATCTTCTCACGCACATCGTTGGTACTTTCACCTATTTTTTCGCCCCAATCGAATCTCAATGTCACCGAAGATAATCCTTCTTTGGAGACTGAAATTACTTCATCAACACCGGAGATAGTGCTCAGAGTATCCTCCATCGGTTCAGTTATGAGTGTTTCCACTTCTTCCGGCCCCGCACCCTGATAGGTAGTGAGAACCGAAACGGCCGGTATCTCCATCTCCGGCATCAAGTCCAATCCCAGCATTGACAACGATACCAGGCCCAGAACCACCATTGCGATAAATATCATCGCGGTGGTTACCGGCCTGTTTACAGACAACTGAGCAAGCTTCATTTTACATCCCCTATTTGCACAATCTCCACACCTATTCCGTCGGTAAGATAATGCATTCCGTTGACCACAAGTATTTCACCGGCTTTTAACCCGTCAGTTATCTCATATCTGTCAGCTTCGACTATGCCAACCTTCACAAAACGCTTACGGGCAGTTGTTTCTTCAACCACATATACATAATGCTCATCACTTATTCTACCACCAAGAACGACATCACGACCAACAACCACAACGTTATCTTTCCGATTTGTAATTAAAGTTACCCTTGCAAACATCCCCGGCTTGAGCAGTAATTGCCCGTTGTCCAAACGTATTTCAACCTGCACCATACGGGTTTGTTCGTCAAGAGCAGGATAAACCGAATACACTTTCGTCTCAAAAGTTCTTTGGCCAAATGCGTCAACCTTTATCTTCGCCGCCGTCCCGGCACGAATTTTTCCTCCATATTTTTCCGCAACAGCAGCTATTACTTTCACCGTCTTCATATCGGCTACTGTAACAATCCGGTCTCCCGCCTTAATCAGATTGCCCTGGTCAATATGTTTTGCTGTTACTATCCCTTCAATCGGAGAGGTTATCACCGATTCCTGAAGGTTTATTTTAGCCAGTTCCAGACCGGCTCTGGCTAAATTTAACCTTGCCTCAGCCAAAGCTGCAGCGGTTATAGCTTTATCTTTATTTTGTTCCGTCGCAGAGCCACCTTCATATAAAGCAACAATCCGTTTCTTCTCGCGCTCGGCATCGGCAAGCTCCACCTCTCTGGCTCTTAAATTGGCCTCGGCAGAGGCCACCTCAGCCAAATAAACCTCATGGTCAAGCACCGCAATTTGCTGGCCCTTTCTGACCGCCAAACCCTCTTCAACATCTGCAAAACCGCCACCATTCAAAACTGCCTGCAAAGATTCAATCCTCCCCGGCACCTTGGACTTCACCTCTACAATCTTGTTTGCTTTTATCCAGCCGGTTAGCTCTATCGTCTCTTTTATCGGGCCGGCCATTACAGTTTCAACCTCGACAGGAACTGTCTTAGCAGCCGAGGGCGTCTCTGACGATTTGTAAAAATACCCAACCAAAAAGGTAACCAAGACTATCGCAAACCCCGCCGTCCAATACACAGTCCTTTTATTCACCTCCATTTTGCCGGACTCCGTTTTTCTCAAAAAGAGCCGCACAAATTTCTCCATCAGAGTTCTCAATTTGTAACTCATAATCTTTACTTCCCACCTGTTACAAAATCTTCAATAATCAGTAATCGATAATCAATAATCAATTAAGCGTTCCCATAGCTTTTTGCAAATCCAGTTTAGCTATCAGGTGTGAATAAACCGCCTGGTAATAGAATGCTCTTGCCTGTGTCAGGGCCGCCTGGGCGTCTATCATTTCAACCTGCGTGTTTGTCCCTTCTTTATAACCTATTTCCGCAAGCCGCAGACCCTCTTCTGCTCTGGTTAGGTTTAGTCTTTGCGACTCAACAAACTCCTCGGCATTTTCGATACTTAGTTGTGCCTTGGTCAATTCGAATAAAGCCGTTTCCTCTGCATCGATTAAATCTATCTGCGCCTGCTTCAACCTCGCTTTCTGCTCAATGACCTCACCCTCTCTCGCCAGACCGTCAAAAACAGGCAGACTCACCATAAACCCTGCCTGCCACGCCCTGCCCCAATCAATTACCATAGAATTATGAGGGTCCGGCTTGGACCATATATTGTTATAAAAGCCGCTGACAGTCGGCCAGTATCTACTTCCGGCAATGTTAAGAAGCTCCTTCTGAAGCTTTATATCGAACTGACGACTGAATAAATCAGGCCGATTGCGGTAAGCCGTCTCAACCGCCTGCTCCATTGACATCTTAAAAGCACTGTAATCCAGTTCATCCGAAAGCACAACATCGCTGTCCTGCGAAACACCCATTACCTTAAGCAGATTAGCCTTGGAAATATCGATGGCATTTTTGTTCTGTATCAATTCCGCCTTGAAATTCGACAGCTCAACCTCAGCCCTCAGGACGTCAAAATCCGAAGCGACCCCCCCCCGCTGCTTTTGCCTTACATCATTTAAGTGCGCATCAGCCGAGCGAACGGCATCGGCACTGATTTGAAGCAGGTGCTGATTGAGCAGAACATCATAATAGGAATGGCTCGACGCATAAATCACCTCCTGCACCGCTGCTCGGACAGACTCATCAGCAAGCAGCGAAAACAGCCTGCCGGCGTTTATATTAGCCACTATCGCACCACCGGCAAAAATCGGCTGTGTAACATTAAGTCCGGCAGAATAATTATCCAAATCTCCCATTGTTATAGACGGGCCGCTGTCTGGAAGACTAATAGACGCAACCTCATCTTTCCGCAAATATTCCCCCGTAAGCGATACTGACGGCAAAATCGCCGAATAGGAACCAAGCTCTTTCCCGCGGGCAACCTCTTTTTCTTCAACAACTCGCTGAAGTCCCTTATTGTTCACAAGGGTCAGTTTTAAACAATCCTCGATGCTCAGTTTGCCGCTTATATACGTCTGAGACTGCTCGGCCAGCTCCTTCCTGCTTCTCCACCGCTGATATGCAGCCTCTCTTGACAGACTGACATCCTCATAAAATTGCTCTTTGCTCACACATCCTGCCAATTGCAGGCTTATCAGCCCACCCAACGCCAGCCGTATTATTTCTTTTCTAATCACACTCATATCTTCGACTTACCGTTCGTTTAATTGATATTTCATTTTTTCTTAATGCCACCGTAACATTCCACCAATCTTTACTCGCTGTTGTTTTTTTTGTTCTCCTTTTCAGCAACCGCAAGAATACCCCCCGTAGAAAATGCAGTTATATGTTCCACCATTTCTGTAAGATTTGGTATCGGAAATTCAAATTCCTTCTCGGCGCTGAATATTTCATTAATATGAACCGCATGCATTAATTGCCCGATGACAGAAAGTATAGACATCATAATCTTTCTGTCCCCCAGTTTTGGACAAACCCGCCCCATAGCCTCTCCCAGTGTGCTCACGATGGGTCTGCCCACTTCCTCCATGAACATTTTTTTGGGCAAATGCGGGTCCAGTATTTCACGTATCATCAGTTTCATAAATCTCTGTCCGGCCCTTTTTTCTATAAGCGGCTCGATATATGCCTTTGCAAACGCGCCAAGCAGTTGCTCTAACGTAACTTCACCCTCGCCCTGTGACATTACCCTTTTGATACTTGCAATGCGAATATCACGCAGGGTACGCATATGGCGATGGAAAACTTCGTAGTAGAGCTTTTCTTTTCCGCCAAAATAATAGTTTACTGCCGCCACATTGCACCTGGCCCGGGAGGTAATATCGCGCACACTTGTGCCGTCAAAGCCCTTTTCGCAAAAAAGCTCCTCTGCCACATCCAGAAGATGCTCACGAATTTGTTTGCTCGAATCGCCTTTTTTAGCAACATTATCTGCTTCATTCATAACAATAACCCTCAAACAATTGTTTCAAACTAAAGTATAAAACAGTCGTTTGAATATGTCAAGCTTTTTTCCAAATTTTTTTTGGAGATTAATATTTCTTCATTGAATAAAAGGGTGAACGTCCGATACAATCCCGACAATCGACAAATTTCCGCAGGCATAGGTACCGCCGGAGAATATTATTTACAATGCTAACAAAACCAATGAATATGCCGGAATTGACGATGTTGAGATTACCGGTACAGCATTGTAAGGGTTTGTTCTTTATGAGGTTTTTTCTGTAAGCACAATTCAAGAATGTGTTTACAGTTGATAATAACCCGGCCGGCAAAAAGCCGGCCGGGTTGTTTTTTTAACAACTTTAGAAATGAATTTCAGCCCTCGAATCCTGAAAAATCTCAAACGTACTCGATTGTAGCCGGCGGTTTGCCCGTCAGGTCATACAGGCACCGGTTGACGCCATTTATCTGAGTAATTCGCTCACAAATACGGTTTAGTTTCTCCCACGGCAGTTCTGTTACGGTTGCCTCTCGTGCATCGGTGCTCTCGATGCAGCGGACGACGATGATATTACCGAACTGTCTCTTGTTGTTTCGGATGCCGGTTGCACGGTCGCTCAGCAGAACGGCCATATACTGAAAAGCACCGCTGTCGGCAAGTTCTTGCTCAACAATGCTGGTAGCGGTGCGCACTATCTCAAGACGCTCCGGCGTTACCTCACCGACAACCCGCGCCGCAAGCCCCGGGCCCGGAAAAGGAATACGCTCCGATAGTTCCGCCGGCAGACCCAAAAGCCTGGCAACCTCACGAACACCGTCTTTTCGCAGCGTCCTGAGCGGCTCAAGAACCGAATATCCGTAAGCAGACTCCGGGTCAATACCAAGCTGGCTTAGAATATTATGTTGACGTTTGATGCCGGCTACGGTCTCTTCGATATCCGTAAGAATCGTGCCGTGCATTAAAAAGGTCGCACCGGATTCTTTGACGAGTCGGACGAAGACCTTCGAGTAAAAAGTCTCCGTAACCGCGTTGCGCTTCTCTTCCGGGTCGGTCAGGCCGGCCAGCGCAGAGAGAAACTCTTCCCGGGCATCGGCCAGCTCGACTGTGATTCCCATCTCTGCGAAAATCTCAACAGTCCTTTGCGGTTCACCTTCTCGCATCAGGGCGCTATCAACAAATACAGTTTTTAGCTGCTCATCGAGCGCACGATGTCCAAGCACTGTTACTACGGAACTGTCCACCCCGCCGCTTAAAGCGTTAATTGCCTTGGCACTGCCGACCGTCTCCTTAATCTGAGCGATTTGGTCCTCGATAAATTTTTTGTAATCCATCACAAAACTCCTTGTAAAACGTTTCCAAAGACACTTCAAACACACGAATTCCCGTATTATCGAGCAGAAAAATCTAACACCTTTAACAGGGATTGTCAAGGATTGTAAAAAACAGTTCCGTCTTTGCTACTGTTCTTCAAGCCCGAAATAATCAAGCCACTTTTTGGTTTCTCCCTCGGTTAATCCCAGGTGTTTTTCCACCGGCTCTTCGGCCTTGCTCTTCCGGCTCAATTGCTTACGCACCTCAGCCCAGAACAGCTCAGACTTTATCAATATCGCTTTTCTCGCTCGGCTTGCTTTTCGCAGTCTCTGGTCACTACTGACAATAGTCAATCTTTTTGGCGCTGTGCTTGCTCTTATCTTGTCCTCGATTACCGTATCAGCATCGGTAGCCCTGCCGGTAAAGACAACTTCCAGATTGCTTATGTTATCAAAACCGCTCTTATCAGGCGGCCCGACACCGTCAAAAACAATCCGGCCTTTTTTCCTAACCACTTTTAAGTATGCCCCTAAAATCCGGCACAACCCAACATCCGTAATGGATTCGGACTCTTCGCCCGTTTTCGGAATTGCCCAGAGCAGATTATAACCGTCAATAATAATCGGCATTTTTTAGTCTGCAGAAAAACGTATTTCTCCGCCGACGATTGTTTTTTCAACTTTGCCGGCGACCGTCCAGCCGTCATAGGGGCAGTTTCTGCTTTTGGAGCGGAATTTATTTACGTCAATTTTGTACTTCGCATCAGGGTCGATAATAGTAACGTCGCCCTGTCTGCCTACCCCGAGTGTGCCCTTATCAACGCCGATTATCTTAGCCGGCCTTTCCGTCAGCAATGAGATAAGACCCGGCCAATCCAGAACCCCCGGCTCAATAAGCGCCTTTACATAAAGCCCCACCGCACATTCCAGAGATGCTATCCCGAAAGGAGCGTTTAAGAATACCAGCTCTTTTTCACTTTTCAAATGCGGCGCATGGTCGCTGACCAGAGCATCAACCAGCCCTTCGGCAATCGCTTCTTTGAGGGCCTTGATGTCATCTTCCGTTCGCAGAGGAGGATTGACCTTGTAATTGGTGTCGTATTCGAGACAGTTTTCTTCAGTCAAAAGCAAATGATGAGGCGTTACCTCGCAGGTAACCGGCAATGAATCTTTTTTGGCGGCTCTTATCAGCTCAACCGCCCCGGCCGTAGATATGTGCTGGGCGTGGTAGCGAACGTTGGTTTTTTGAACAAGCTGAATGTCACGCCAAAGCATTGCCTCTTCCGCCAGCGAATCTATCCCCGGCAAACCCAGCACCGTCGAATAAAAACCTGAGTTCATCACCCCATCACCCGCAAAACTATTGTCCTGACAATGCTGGGCAACAACTTTGTCGAACATAGCGGCATATTTCAGTGCCCGCAGCATAACCATCGGCTCCTGCACACCATTGCCGTCATCGGTAAAACCAACGGCGCCGGCTTCGGCCATAAAACCCATCTCTGCAAGCTCAACCCCTTCCCTGTTCTTCGTTATGGCCCCCATCGTATATACATGCGTCTTTCTTGTCTGTCGCCCCTTTCGATGGATGTATTCGACATCGGTTTCATTCTCAATCGGCGGGTTAGTGTTAGGCATACATACCACCGAGGTGAAACCCGCCGCCACCGCCGCTGCAGAGCCGCTCGCTATCGTTTCTTCCTCTTCGTCACCCGGCTCACGGAAGTGAACGTGAATGTCAATCAGCCCCGGCGCTACTATCTTGCCGGTCGCATCGATAACCTTACAGTCTTGAGTTTTTAGTCTTGGGTCTTGATTCTTTTCTCCGACCTCTGCAATCCTGCCGTCGATAATAAGCACATCGCATTTTTTATCGACCTTGTTTGCAGGGTCTATCACCCGACCGTTTCTTATGAAAAGCTCAAAGCTCATAATTCACGTCAAAACATTCGATAATCACTCATCAATAATCATTTTTCTTGTGCTGCCGCCTGGTTGACTAAGAACAGCACGGCCATTCTGACGGCCAAGCCATTTTTAACCTGCTCTAATATAACGCTGTTCTGCCCGTCGGCCACTTCACTTTCTATCTCGACACCTCTGTTTATCGGGCCGGGATGCATAACCAGAATATCGGGTTTGGCCCTCTTCATACGCTCTACTGTCAGCCCGAAATAATGCGAGTATTCCCGCACCGAAGGAAAGGGATTGCCCCCGAGACGCTCGAACTGAACCCGAAGCATATTTATCACATCGACCTTTTCAACGACCTCATCGAGCGAATAGCTGATGCTGACAGGCAGTCGGCCTGTCAGCGTCGGCACAAGTGTAGGCGGACCGACAAATATCACTTCAGCTCCCAGCTTGCTCATCGCCCACATATTACTGCTGGCAACGCGAGAGTGCACAACGTCACCGACTATCGCTATCTTCAAACCCTCAAGGCTGCCTCTGATTTTACGAATGGTATAGACGTCCAAAAGCCCCTGTGTCGGATGCTCACAATAACCATCCCCGGCATTAATCACACAGGCTTTGATGCTTCTGCTGAGAAATTTGGCTGCACCGGCAGCGCTGTGTCGAATCACAACAATATCAATCCCCATAGCTTCCAGATTCCGGGCAGTATCCAGTAACGTCTCGCCCTTGCTCACCGAGCTGGTTTTCTCCGTAAATTCAATAATATCCGCACTCAATCGGCTTGCCGCCAGGGCAAAACTGTTTCGTGTCCGTGTGCTGTCTTCGAAAAACAAATTCACTACAACTTTGCCGCGCAAAGCCGGCGCCTTCTTCACCGCCCGCCTGCTTATCTGCTCAAACCCCTCCGCCGTCTCAAGAATATACGTAATCTCCTCGGCGTTTAGCTCACGTAAGCCCAGCAAATGCTTGTGTTTCCACTCGAATTGTTTACCTTTTCTTATTAGCGCCATAATTCAGTATATGAGTATATGAGTTTATGCGTATATGCGTTGACTCATCTACTCATTCACTCGATAACCACTTCATCTTTTCCATCCGATTCGACAAGATTAACCTGCACTAATTGGCCGGGTGCAGCATCGCTTTTGTAACCGGCGTAATCGGCCTGTATCGGAAACTCCCTGCCGATTCTGTCAACAAGCACCGCCAGTCTGATTGCCTTTGGTCTGCCCAAATCTATCATCGCATCCATCGCCGCCCGCGCGGACCGGCCGGTATACAACACATCATCAACCAGGACAATAATCTTATCGTCAATATCGAACCCGATTTCAGTAGTTCGCACCTGCGGCTGCGCCGAACTTTGCGGCGAATTCAAATCATCCCGATAAAGTGTAATATCCAGCGTGCCGGATGGAACTTCTTTGCCTAATTTTTTCGATAGACGACTCGATAATCTCTGGGCGAGAATCTCGCCCCTGCTGCGAATCCCAACCGTTGCGATACCCAGTCCCTTGGGTTTTTCAGAAATAATACGACTTGTCAAATCATCGAGGATTTGCCCGATTTGTTCGGATTTCAGGATTACCTTCATATTTACAGACAACCTCTGCCAAAAAGGGGGACCCCATTTTGCGATAAGCTGCAAAATGCGAACCCAAGAACCAAATTCGAGTCAGAGTATAGCAACTAATCACGGTAATGGCAAGATTTCCACGAACTTTTCAATAAACTACTTTTTTCATTCATCTATATGCAAATTTTACATCCCTAATGGCAAAACCTGATAAGACTATTTATATTACGTCCTATAATGTTATAGACGTCCTTTTTATCGAAAAATACGGGCTTACTAATACTGAAAAATGCTGTATTGCAAGGAAATAACCAGGTATTTTTCTTGAAAAGAAAGTCGTTTTATGGTATTCTGATGGAAAGAGTTTAAGGTTAGCAAATGCAGCACATACTGTCTCTTTGCAGCCACGGAGTGGGCTGACTTAATAAACACTGGATTTTAGTATTACTTCCGGAGCGATGGGACAATGGTTAATTTTGCCGGCAGAAGAATAGACATACCGGCGGTGATAATCTGCGCAGCAATAATGCTGACACCTTTCAGGGGCATCGCTGCACCCAACGAGCTGCCCACCGCAAAACCGCTCCAGCCGCAAGCCCTGAACTACGCCGAGCTCTACCAGTTGAGACAGTTCGACCCCTCTTTAACCGGTTCCGGCGTCAAGTTCGCCATCATCTCCAGAAGCTTTACTTATACTGACGGAAAACCGCAAAACGATTACCGACCAAACGTCGAACACGATTGTTTCACAAACAAGCAATTCAACTTCAACGACCAGAACGAACTGCCGCCGGGCATCTCTCCACATTCGACAGCCGTCTGCTCTATCCTCCTCGGCGAGGACCCAAATGCCTTTAATCAGAACGTAGGACAATTCAGCTATCAGGGCACTGCACCACAGGCCCAAGCCGACATCTATGAATTTTGGCATTTCTTAATCAATAACGTATTTCCTCTTTCTGCGCCTGATGCCGACATTCTTACCGCCAGCTTCGGCACGCAGTTCGAAGATTGGTGGACAAGGGGCCTCGAAGCAATGGCCGAACATCACGGCCTTATTGTTGTCGCCGGAATAGGGAACGGCCTCGAAGCCTGCGACCCACTCCTTTACCCCGGCGCCGCAGCAAACGCCATTGGTGTCGGCGTAGTTGATTCCCTAAACACAATCAACATCGCAACCAATCTGCAAAGCTTTTCGCTGGCCTACCCGCAGCATTCGAGTTTCGGCCCAACCACCGATGCCCGATGCAAGCCCGACATCGTTACCGCCGGTAACTGCCTCGCCGCCGCAAACGAGCCTGATACTTACGAACCGACCGGAAGCTGGTCGAGTTTCTCAACGCCGCTGGTGGCAGGGACAATAGGACTGCTTGTTCAAAGAGCAAATCTCGACCCGGACTTAACTGCCGCTCTTGACCCTAACGGCGGCAACTGCGTCATAAAAGCCATCCTGCTCAATTCCGCAACCAAACTGCCATTCTGGCACAAGGGACTGCTCAAAACCGACGACGACCATTCCGTCCCGCTCGATTACGTCCAGGGAGCGGGAATGCTAAATGCCACAGCTGCATACAGGCATTTAATTGCAGGCCAAAACAGGCCCGGCAGCGCCCCGGCAGCCGGCTGGGACCTGAACCTCCTGCAGGAAAATCAAGCTTCAGAAAACATATACGAAATCACGCTCACAGAACCTGCAGACAAATTTATCACCGCAACGATTGTCTGGAACAAGCACTACAGCAGCGTTTATCCTTTTGAACCAATACCCGAAAAAGATGCTAACCTCCGGCTCGAACTCTGGGCGGTTGACTCCAACGACCCCCAGAGTAACTATCTGCTCGATTACAGTGACAGCAACACCGACAATCTTGAGCACATTTACTGCCGTGCCGACGCCAACTATACCAATTACGAAATCATTGTTACATACAGCAGCACCTCCGACAATTTAACCCAGCGTTATGGCCTGGCCTGGAACGCAGAAAGCTCTCAGAACAACGACAGTAGCTTCTGGTATGACATGAATGCCGACGGCAATATCAATGATTCGGATTCTGATATTCTGCTCAACAATTGGCTGCTCAGCGGTATTTCGCCTGATGCTTATCTAATTGGCGACATCAATTCTGACGGTGCAATTGACATCAAAGATTGGCAAATGCTTGAAATCCGAAAGATAGCCGAACAACCCGACAAATAAAACACCACTCTTTTGCACCAGTTGTCATTCCGCAAAGGCACTATAAGACACAAGACCAAAGAGGCGGGGAATTTCGAATCATTTGCGCGGGTAAAAATGTACGTGATTTTTGAGATAAATTTTTAAAATTTGAGGGATTTTGGGGGAAGTTTCAGCAATTTCGAGGGCAAATCTCTGCTGGCGGCTTAAAAGGAGAGATGAGGGGGTTAGGTTGTAACGATTGGGTAGAATGGGTAAGAAAAAAAGTGAGAAAAAGTGCAAAAAAATGCCAAAAAATGCGCTTTTTTGCGCACTTTTATTTCTTAGTTGGTAGTTCGTGGTTCATTGTTCATTGTTCGTGGTTCATTGTTCATTGTTTGTGGCTCATTGTTCATTGTTTGTGGCTCGTGAACAGTCCGCCTTCGCTCAAATCTACGGCGGATCTTCGATATTTAGTTGAACGAAATATGACCGGACACTTTTAATTCTCTCAATGATATTATAACCTATTTTGTCTTCAACTCAAAGTGAAAAAGATAAACGTCCCCTATTATTCCTATTCCTTTTCCTTGTACCACTTTTTTCGGCATACCTGCGCGTTCGATTCGAACCATTTGCACAGGCATTTTAAGACGTTAGTCGCTGGTATCTGGTATCTCGTAAAGCGTGAATAGTGAATCTCCGCAGGATGCCTTACGGCAGAGCCGTGAAGGTGGAAGACAAGGGGTCAGGGGTAAGTAGAGAAGTTGGTTGACAGGAATTGCGGTTTTGGGTTACTATTAACCGCGGATTTCGCTGATTACACAGTTTTTTTAAGAAGAGAATTTGAAAGAAAATGCGGGGTTTGAAATTGGATAAAAAGGAACTTGCCCCGCCGAGACGGGGCAAGTTGTCCGCGCGACTTGCGCTTGTTATGACAAGCACGCAACCACGGACCAGTTACAATGCATAAATTAATACCAGATAAGGTGGAGAGTCGTCAAGAAAAAATATAAAAAATTTAAGGAGTGGAGAAATGAAATCTTACACACTGGGGTTGGATATCGGCTCAAGAAGTATCGGCTGGGCGTTGGTTGATGGAGAAAAAAAGAAAGCTATCGTAGATATCGGTGTTAGGGTTTTTCCTGAGGGCGTCGATAGAGATACCAAAGGACTGGAGAAATCCAAAAACGCTAACCGCAGAGAAGCCAGGGGAGCAAGGAGAATGCACAGGCGCAGACACCTTAGAAGCGATAAGCTTGTAAAGAGCCTTCAATCGGCAGGGCTACTACCCAACAAGAGAGAAGATTTAAAGGAGCTGCTACAAAAAGAGCCGTATCACTTAAGAGCTAAAGGATTGGATGATAAACTTGAACAGTATGAATTTGGGCGGGTTCTTTATCACGTAAACCAACGCAGGGGATTTAAGAGTAACCGAAAGACAGGGGCAAGCAGCGAAAATAACAAGGTTGCAAAAGAGGCAGGAGAGCTTAAACAAAGGATAGAGCAGGCAGGCTGCCGGACATTGGGAGAGTATTTTGCAAGTATAAATCCGGAGCAGAACCGTATCCGTGCGCAATATACATTCCGAACGATGTACGAGAAGGAATTTGATTTGCTCTGGGAAAAACAGTCCGAATATTATCCGGATATACTTACAGAAGAATTAGGGGAGAAGCTTAGAAATGAGGTCATATTCTATCAGCGGCCTCTGAAGCCGACAGATGAATTGATTGGTGGATGTGATTTGGAAGAAGGTGAAAAGCGATGTCCACGAGGCGACTGGTATGCGAGACGGTTTCGGATTTTACAGGATGTTAATAATCTGAAGATACAAAATCCTGACGGCAAAGTGGAGTCTTTAACAGATGAGCAGCGCCAGCTTGTTTTAAGCGAACTCTTTAAGAGCAAAGAGGTTTTGTTTGCAAGGCTCAGAAAAGTTTTGGGTCTTATGGAGACACAGGAATTTAATGCGGAATATGAGATAGACGAAAAAGGCAAAAAGAGAGAGAAGCTGAAAGGCGATGAATTCGGCGCCTCGATGCGAAGCAAAAAAATATTCGGCCCTAAGGTGTGGGATTCGATGGACGAGCCAGAAAAGATTAAACTTAACGAGTGGTTAGTTGATCTGGATGACGACGAGCTTATAGAGAAGCTGGTAAGTGAATACAACTTCAGCGATGAACAGACAGATAGGGTTTTGAAAATATCGCTGCCACAGAGATATATGCGTTTCTCTCGTAAAGCACTCAGGAAACTTCTGCCTTTGATGGAGGCCGGCAAGCGAACAGATCAGGCATTGGATGAGATTTATCCCGACAGGGTTAGGCGTGAAGAATGGGGGACAAAAGACAAGCTGGATTTGCCGGAAGATTTACGAAACCCAATTGTCAACAAGGCATTGTTTGAGGTTCGTAAGGTTGTGAATGCGGTAGCAAGAGAATACGGCAAGCCAGCGAAGATAAAGATAGAGATGGCGCGTGATGTTAAGGGTAATTCCAAAGAAAGAATAGAGCTTCAGTATAAGATGTGGGAAAACAAAAAGAGGAATGAGCAGGCACGTAAGCGACTGATAGAAGATATGAATATTCGTAATCCGAGCAGGGACGATGTAATCAAATATAATTTGTGGGAGGAATGTGAGCATATTTGTGTTTATACGGGTAAAAATATTTCTCAATCGGCATTGTTCGGGCCGAACCCGGAGTATCAAATCGAGCATATACTGCCTTATGACAGGAGCCTAGATGACAGCTATATGAACAAGACCTTATGTGAGGTACGGGAGAACATTCAAGTCAAAGGTAATAAGACGCCCTATGAAGCGTACAACAGTGCCCCTGAAAAATACGAGGAAATAAAGCAAAGGATAAAAGTTCTGCCGTGGCCTAAGAGAAAGAAGTTTTCGCAAGAAGAAATAGAGCTTGATAAGGTAATTGAAAGGGAGCTTAATGACACAAGGTATATTTGCAGAGAGGTTGTTAAGTATCTAAAACAGATTTGCAGTAATGTTCAGGGGACGAGGGGTAAGGTTACATCGGAGCTTCGGCATCAGTGGGGGTTGGATAGTATTCTTGATTTGAGTGGTTTTGATATGAAGAATCGAGATGACCATCGTCATCACGCAATAGATGCGGCTGTGGCGGCAGTTACCAAAAATGAGCATTTGAGAAGATTGGCTAAGAGCAAGTATTCACAAACGGGAGGCGGTTTTGAGCAGCCATGGCCGGACTTCAGAGAAGAATTAGAAGAGAAGGTAAAGCATATAAATGTGTCGCATCGGGCCAGTCGCAAGGCGAGGGGGCAACTGCACGAGGAGACCAATTATGGTCCAACCGGCCTTAAGGACGAAAAGGGACAGGACATTTACGTATATCGGAAGCCGCTGGATGCTCTGACCATACCAATGGTTGAAAAAATCGTAGATGAGACAGTTCGAGACGTTGTAAAAAATCGTCTGAGGGAAAAAGGAATAGAGCCAGACAGCGGCGAAAGAAAAATACCCAAAGAGGTCTGGAAAGAGCCTTTGTATATGAAAACCACAAAAAGCAATAAAAAGGTTCCGATTAAGAAGGTTCGAATTCAGGATGTATTTAACAGAATGATTTTGCTAAATGATAAGGATGGAAAGACGTATCGTGCTGTCGCACCTGGCAGTAACCATCATATTGAGATATTCGAGTATACTGACGGCAAACGCACAGGCAGCAGAGGCGGTGAAGTTGTAACGATGTTTGAGGCGGTACGACGGAAAAAAGACGGAGAGCCGATTGTCAAAAGAGATTATGGTGATGGTAAAAGATTTGTCTGCTCATTATCGATAAACGAGATGTTTATGCTGGATATCGGTGATGGAAATATGGAGCTTCACAGGGTGCAAAAAATAAGCCAGTCCGGTAACAACAAAATAATTGTTTTCAGGCCGCATACATATGCTGGAGTATTAAAAGACTCCGACAAACCACCTCTAATACAGAGAAGAGCGCCAAATACGTTAAAGGGCCATAAGGTAACTGTCGATATGCTCGGCAGGGTACATTTGGCCAATGATTAAGAGAATTGTCGAGATATCACAGGCACGGACGCATTTATCAATAAGATACGGGCAGTTGGTTGTAAAACGAGAGGGAGAGCAAGTATCAAGTATTCCGTGTGAAGATATAGGCGTGCTTCTGGTTGACCACAGGGGGGTTACTTATACACACTCGGTTTTCACAGAGCTTTTGGAAAAGGGAGCGGCGGTTGTGCTTTGTTCATCGGACCATCATCCAGCGGGGATGCTTCTGCCGATTGAAAGTAACAGCGTTCAGACAGAGAGATTTCGACAGCAGATAGAGGCAAAAGAGCCGGTCAAAAAGAGATTGTGGAAACAAATTATAAAAGCCAAGATTAAACATCAGGCGAAATTAGTCGGGGCTGACAGCGATGTTTACAAACACTTAATGGCTTTGCGGCAGAGGGTGCGCAGCGGTGACCCTGATAATATCGAGGCGCAGGCAAGCAGAAAATTCTGGCCTGTATATCTGCAGGACGTGGTTTCGACAAGCTCACCACGGGTTCGATTTCGCAGAGACATCGATGGCGCACCGCCAAACAATATGCTCAACTATGGTTATATGGTTATGCGTGCGGCGATAGCGCGGGCGCTTTGCTCGGCGGGGCTTCTGCCTTCTTTAGGAATACATCATAGGAACCGCTATAATGCGTTTTGTTTAGCTGATGATATGCTTGAGCCGTTCAGGGGATTTGTCGAAGCGAAGGTGCGGGACATTTGTCGTGCGGAAGGTGTGCCGGATGAACTCGGACAGGAGATTAAGGCGAAGCTTTTAGAGGTGTTATATGAGCCGGTTACAATATCGGGCTTTAGTGGGCCTTTGATGGTGGGGCTTCACCGGACGATGGCATCTTTGCAGAGGGTTTTTGCGGGTGAACAGCAGGATTTGGATTTACCAAAAATATGATAATAAGCGGATATAGAGCTGTGTGGATATTTGCGATGTTTGACCTGCCGACAGATACGAAAAAAGCGAGGAAAGACTATACATATTTTCGTAAAAATTTGTTGAAAGACGGCTTTAGTATGATACAATATTCGGTATATGTGAGGCATTGTGCGAGTGAGGAAAATGCGGACGTCCACTATAAAAGAATTAGGAATTTTTTGCCTCCCGATGGGGAGGTTCGGCTGGTTACCATTACCGATAAGCAGTTTGGACGGATGGAGGCATATTGGGGAAAAATGCGAAAACCGACCCCTGCCGCACCCCGACAGCTCGAATTATTTTAGTAAATTCAACCCGCAAGCCCTTAAAAGACAAGGGCTTGCGGGTTCACTATTGTAACTGATCCGTGCCTGAGTGCAAGCCACAACTCTGTTACGGCAGATGTCTGATTTGAATTCATTGTAACTGATCCGTGCCTGAGTGCAAGCCACAACTTACGCCGATAGCGTCCTCGCCGGCATCTGATTGTAACTGATCCGTGCCTGAGTGCAAGCCACAACACAAAAGCGTGAGCTATCCAGGTGCCCAATATTGTAACTGATCCGTGCCTGAGTGCAAGCCACAACGCTGCGAATGCGGTGATAATCTCTCTATTGATTGTAACTGATCCGTGCCTGAGTGCAAGCCACAACTATGAGCCCCGCCGGATACTAAAAGTTCGCATTGTAACTGATCCGTGCCTGAGTGCAAGCCACAACGCACGGGGTTTGCTCTATATAAGATGGTGAATTGTAACTGATCCGTGCCTGAGTGCAAGCCACAACAAAGATTATGGCGAGGCGAAGACCGGCGAAATTGTAACTGATCCGTCCCTTCGACTGCGCTCAGGACAGTGCCTGAGTGCAAGCCACAACCCGAGTCGAAGTCGTAATCGTAAGTTTCTAATTGTAACTGATCCGTCCCTTCGACTGCGCTCAGGACAGTGCCTGAGTGCAAGCCACAACTGCAACCGCCTTGCTATAAATATCTCCCGCATTGTAACTGATCCGTGCCTTCGACTGCGCTCAGGACAGTGCCTGAGTGCAAGCCACAACCACTTCTCGCAAACAGGCACAAACGTGGCATTGTAACTGATCCGTCCCTTCGACTACTTCGACCCTGCTCAGTATAAATGCGCTCAGGACAGTGCCTAAGTGCAAGGCCATTTCATTTACGATTGGCGATTTATCCATTCGACAGTTCGACGGGCTCACCGCCGGCGGTTCGACACTTCAATGATACTCCCTTCGACAAGCTCAGGGCAGGCAGGACTGGGGGGCTATAAAAAAAGAAAACCCCCGCCAGTGCCGGGGGCTAACAATCTGGATTCGGTGCTCGGTGCCTTCGCCCTTCGACAATGCTCAGGACTGGGCAGGAATGACAAATGGGCGCAAAGCAGGCAACGAGAGGCCTGCGGTGGCGAGAGGCCGCGTATCTCGTATCCTCCCTCGACCTTGTTCGAGAGAAGCTTAGTTCGTATCTCGCACAAATAAAAAAAAGAAGAAGGCACCCAGGTCAGGCCTGGGTGCTAAACGATTTATTTTGTGAGAGATTCTTGGTCTTTATTTGCTTTTGCCATATTGCTCAAAGAAACAAATCTGGCTGAGGGCCTTTCGGCCTGAGGGTTTGCCAAAGGCCGATTTCGAAGCTGGGTATCCCACTGGAACGACCATTACGACGTCAACGTTATCCGGCACGTTAATAATTTTCTTTACCTGTTCGTCGTGGACCGCTCCAATCCAGCAAGTTCCGAGTCCTTCATTTCTGGCTGCGAGTATCAAGTGGTCAACCGCAATAACGGTATCCCTTCGTCCGGCCTCATCTTGCCAGGGCTCATAACCGCTGTTGCATTTTAGTGCACAGCAGACCAGTACTACGGGAGCCTGTGCAATAAAATCCTGGCCATAACAGGCACTTGCTATCTTGCTTTTAGTTCTTTTGTCCTTTACTACAACAAACCGCCAAGGCTGGTCACCGCCGGATGGAGCGACCCTTGCGGCATCGAGGAGACGCTTAAGAACATCATCATCAACAGCTTTCTTTGAAAAGCTCCTAACACTGCGCCTTGTCTTAATCACATCATAAAATTCCATTATACTGCCTCCATTAAAAACAGATAAAAGTGGTTAATAAATCATCCGGGTTCTCCTTTTGCGACTTATTGCAAAATGGGGTCCCTTTTCGGTCAGTCTGTAACCTCCGGCGATACTATATTCACTTCAGATTTCCAATTTACAACGCTTAAGAACATTCTTAAGGGCTTCATCTTCAAAAGAATACCAAATCGATTGTAAAACTGCAACTTTTTCGGCTCTTTTTGTACAACTTCAGGTGGGTTCCCATTTTGGAGTTTATCGCAAAATGGGGCCCAGCCGGTTATTTCCTGTCTGCTGCCAGGGTTTCGGCTGCGGCAAACTCATTATGTTTTCATCCCATCAGCACCCTATTAGTGACAGAGCGATAAGAAAAAACAAGCTGGACAGAGCGCAAAGACAAGATTAGAATGTGTTGTTACTTCGGGGCGTGGCGCAGTTTGGCTAGCGCGCGTGACTGGGGGTCACGAGGTCGCAGGTTCAAGTCCTGTCGCCCCGAGTTGAGAGGATGGTCGCCGTTTTCAGCCAGGATTGAGAACGGTAACTTGTAGTCAGCACAAAGATTTACGTCATCGAGTCGCAATTTCAAAAACACCGAATCTATTATTTGGCGTTTTTGGAACGATGGGAACGTAACATATTGCTCTGCAAGATGTTGTGCAGGTTCTAAAATTTCCGCTGCATTGCGGCTATTTTCCTGTTTGCCAGCTTCAATGTGCTTCATTCTTTGTTGTAGCAGTTCCACTTCCTCCTGTTTTTGTCGAGCCGAACGTAAGTTGCTATCATATCAACGTGCCAAAACCGGATTTTAATAAGTTCGATCAGTATTTAACACTCAATCAAGGAGAAATAAGTTATGTCTAACGGCTCAAGCAATCAGTGCAGAAGAGTAAATCGAAGAAAAAGTTAAAACGAAAAAGAAGCCACGAATGAACCTGGCGCAGCATAGCCGCAACCAAATGATTAGACACGGATTAACACGGTTTTTTGGGGACAGGATAACCCGCCGTCGCACAAGGCTATGGCGGGCAGGCAGGGGTGGGTAAAATGATAAAGAAAATTCCCCCCAGCACCCACCCTTCGTTAAAACTTCGGAGGGCAGGCAGGGGTGGGGGCTAAATATTCCCCTGCCGCGAGCGGCAGGGCTAAACGTAAAGCAAATAAAAAGTAAAGAGGCAAAAGTAAAAAGTGTTGAGATTGCCACGCATCGCTTTGCGATGCTCGCAATGACAGGTTTTTAATAGATTCCTCCCTTCGACTCGGCTACATTTCGCTCAGGGTGAACTTTTGCGCTCGGAATAATGGGGGCTATTTTTCTATTTTCGATTTTCGATTTACAATTGTGGGGTATAGATTGCTAAGTAAAAATCTTGTTTTCGGTTCCGGTGCGCAGGCGTTCTATGTTTGCCCTGTGGCGGGCGATAACCATTATCGGTATCACAACCGCTGCGATAAGCAACGGCCATAGATTTGCAAACTGCCAGTGCGGGACAAGGATGATTGTCAATATCAATACTATGGGGAAAGTAACGGAAGCCACAATTGAGGCCAGCGAGATATATCTCGACAGCAAGACAACAGCCACCCAAACTCCGGAGGCAATTACAGCACAAATTGTATAATAAGGCCAGAGTCCGAGGGCCACGCCGAGACTTGTAGCGACGCCTTTACCGCCCTTGAATTTCACATAAACGGGGAAAATATGGCCGACGATTACCGCAGAGCCGACAGCAAGAGCAAGAAAAAGCTCTGCGATATTCGGTGGAGAAGATATAAAGCGAACGGCAGCTAACATCGGCAGCAGACCTTTGAGGGCATCGAGCAGGAAGCAGAAATAAGCCCATTTTTTGTTTAGCGCCCGTGCTAAATTCGTTGCGCCGATATTGCCTGAGCCGATGGAGCGAAGGTCCTTTCCGTGTGCTTTAGCGATAATCAACGCAAAAGAAACCGAGCCGAGTAAATATGCGGCGATAATCAGAAGGATGAAATCTAGCATTATCATCTCCGTTTTTCGATTATATCATCGTACAGAGATATTAACTGTTTGGCAAGTCGAGTTGTGGAAATATTTTCTTTGAGGTTGTCATCAAGTATGGCCTGTGCTGCTTTTTGGATGTTATCTGTGTCTGCGAAATAACTGATGGCCTGCGCGAGGGCGGGAATGTTTTCAGGTGAGTCAATTACCTTACCGTGCTGATTGTTGACGAATAAATCGGCAGCGCCATTGAATTTGGTAGTGATCACGGGTTTTGCTGCTGCGAGGGCCTCGAGGATGTATCTGCTTGAGGGGTCATAAAAAGTTGGCAGAACAGCAACATCAATTATCGAGAGGGCGTTTTGAATGTGGCGGATTTTCCCCAAGAAAACAATTTTCCTTTGCACGTTGCACTTTCTTGCCATAAGTCGGTATTTGTATGATTTTGCCCGGCCTGCAATGATTAAATAAATCGGTCGAGTTGTGTGATTTTTCGCAGCTAATTGCATTGCCTCCAACAAAACAGCAAGCCCTTTTAATCTGAAGTTGTGTGCGACAAACAAAAAAAAGACGGGGTTGTCGGCCTCTTTAAGGCCCAATCGGGTCAATATTTGTTTTCTGAGTCTTTCTGCTGCGGCGGTGTCGATTCTTTTGTGTATTCTTACGCCGTTCGGTATAACGGCCAGCCGATGTGAATCGGTTTGATAATGTTTTTTGAACTGTTCGGCGACATATTGCGAAAGTGCTGCGATAACCGGGCCATCAGGATTCTTGCACAGTTTTCGCTCCGCCCACAAAAGTGTCGTCCGGCGAAAGTTTGTGTAAGAGGTCATTCTTTTATAATATTCAAGAAGCCTGCTGCGGTAACTGGCTGCGTTGCGCAAAATTGATTCGGCGTAGGTTCCGCCGCGAGGCTGATACACATCGACAAAATCAAAAGGCAAAACGCTGTGAACTATGTCATAGTGTTTTTCTTCGAGATGCTTTTTCAGGGCCTTTTCGAAAGTAAAATAACCGGTTCGTTTCCCGGGATGGTCCTGACATAAAATATGGATGTTTTTGGCTTTTGTCTGGCCTTTTGCGGTAAGTATGTGTACCTGCAGACCGAGAGATGACAGTGCGGTTGACAGTTCGAAGACGGAGCGTTCGGCCCCGCCGAGCGCGATGTTCGCCCGCTCTATTATAATTGCGATTTTTTTCTTCATTGCCCAATTATAGCCTAAATCCCGTCAGTTTTCAAATGGGACGTGCCTGCCGTGCTTAATATCGTGCCTTGCTATCCGCTTTGCCTTCTTGACAGCTTTACGGATAAAGACCTTATCTTCGATGTTCAGTTTTCTGCGGCCGGTAAGGGCGAGGTAAAAGCGCAGCCGGTCTGTTCCTGAGAAATATTTTCCTGGCGCGGAATAATAAATCTGTGCAATGTCTTTTACCCTGAATCGCTCGGCGAGCAGTAACGGCTTAAAAGCACGAGCCAGGTCTATCAGGTGGAACCGGTCGTCGCTGTAAAATATATGAGAGAGATAAAGGTCACGGTGACGGTAATTTGTATCGTGAAACTTTCTTATAAAAGCCGCCAGTCGACTGATAAAATTTCTTCGCATTCTCAGGTTTTCGGCTGTAGGTGGGGCGTTGAAATAATCGGGCAATTTTCGTTCGAGGGACTCTGCATTCGGGATTTTTTCTGTTATGCAGAAACTTCTTTTTTCAAAAACTCGGCCCTGCTGAAGGCCATAGGCAATGGTTCTGGGCGTTTTTATGCCCATAGCAGCCAATTTTTTTGCCCGGTCGAACTCGAGAAAGCCACAGCTTATTCGCCTGCGGGCGGTTAGCCAGTTTCGAAGCTGTACAGAGAAAGGTGGGTGGTCATAGCGTTTTAGAAACAATGTTTTCGGGGGTGTATCTATTTGAAACTGCAGACGGCTTCGATATTTTGAGAGATTGTCTTTTGTAAGATTTGTGCCGGCATTAAAATCAAAGACGGCATCAATAGAAGTTAGGCCTAACCGGCTAAGCTGGCGTTCGTAATCAGTGTCAACAAAAAAAGATTTTGAGATTTCCTTAAATTTTTGCGGGACTTTGGAGATTGATTGTTGTTGGTTGTTTTCGAGTAACTTTTTCGCAGCGTTACACACCATCTCTACAGTAATCGCCTGCATACAAAAATGTTGTTTTTCTTTGCAAACAGGCCTTGCACAGGGAGCACAAGGGGCATCACCGACTATTTTACTTTCATTTTCATAGCCGGTGTCCGTCCAGGCCGGGTCGTTCGGCCCAAAAAGGGTGATAATTCTGCGTTGCAGCGCTATTGCTATATGTCGAGGGCCTGTGTCGTTGGTTATAACCAAATCGGCAATGGAAAAAAGCGATTTTAGCTGCCCGAGTGTTACGGGCGTCTCTGCCAGGTTGATGAGTTTGTGGCTGCTCGACTGACATATTTGTTTTGCGATTTGCCTCTCGAGAGGAACCTGTGAGACCGAGAGAACGACCGTTGCGTTATAACTTGGAATGAGCCAATCTGCGGTTTGAGCGAATCTGTCACTGAGCCAACATTTGCTTGGTCCAAACGCCCCGCCGGGGACGAGAACAACAACGGGGCCGGCGGAGTCGAAAAGTTCCGGCAGCCTGCTGCGCAGATTCTGTTTTTGCCCAGGGTCAATGGATAATTCGAGTTTTCTGTCGGCGGTATCGGCACCCAGTGAAGAGGCAATTGCAAGATAATAGTCAATCATAGGAAAAGGCCTGAATTTTCCGGCGGATATTTTTGGAGGATGGAGTTTGTGTGTAAGCATAACTTCCCTGCCCTGGCGCGAATAGCCTATACGTGACGGTATCCCTGCAAGGAAAGTGGCCAGGGCCGAAGCAAAAGAATTCTTGAAAAGAATTGCATGTGTGAATTTGTGTGTTCTGAGAACTTTTGCAATAGCAAATGGATTTTTGTTTTCCTGCCGGAGCCATACATCGTTAAAGGCGGAGGGTGAGAGGAGTTCTCGAACGACAGAGTTAGCAAAAAAAGTTATTTGAGAGGATTTAAAATGCTGACGTATGGCCCTCAAAGCCGGTGTGCAAAGGACAGCGTCCCCCACAGGCGAAGGAAGCCAGACTAAAATCTCAAATTTCTTATCCTGCATTTCGTATCTCGCCGGTTACCAATTAAGCTTAAGGGCTCGCCTTGGTTTGCATTTTACAGATTTCTAAGCACTTTTCTCCACGTTTGGGGTCCCTGCAATAAGCCACAAAATAGTGTCCTGCTACTTGGTGTGGGATGTTCTATACCTTTCTACTTCTGTTTCTGCATTATGTAGAAGGTAAGTGCCATCACCTGAAATACCAGAGCAAAGCCGAGCGTGATTAAAACCGAATTCTGCTGCCTCGTTGGGTTCATCAGGAACCAAATACTTATCAACAGGCAAAACAAAACAATAACCTGCACAATTCCGGCCATCAGTCTCATTATTGAAAATTCACTGAACATTTCCTGTCGCTGCATATTTTTCAACTGTTCGAGAATATTGCTCAGCAACTGTTCGGTTCGCTCGGAGGCGATTCGAACAGTCGAGGGATTGATGAGCTGCTCTTTTTCCGGCTGTTCGGTAATTTCACCAATTTCACCGGCTGACCGAGTTTTAGGCTCTGTGGTTGACTCGGCCGCAGTTGCGGGTTTTGCAAATGAACGATTATATTTTTTTATGATATTCACCGCTTCCTTTATGTTCACGGCCTTGAAGTCGGGCTCTACTTCGCTAAACTCTGACAGTACATTCCGAGAAGCGTGGCCTATCAGTATGGTTCTGCATCCTGCCAGCAAACCGGCCTCGATGTCACGGCTGCTGTTGCCGATAATCCAGGATTTGTCAAGGTCGAGAGCAAGTTCTCTGGAAGCAAGCCGGAGCATTCCGGGTTTAGGCTTTCTAAGGTCGCATTCTTTACGATACTTTGGCACAACTGCATCGGGGTGATAGGGACAATAATAAATCCTATCTAAAGAGGCATGTTTTTCGGCCAGCAGTTGTTCCAGTCGACTATGAATTTCACCGAGTACCTTCTCGGTAATAATTCCCCTTGCGACGGCGGATTGATTGGATACAACGACCAGCTTATAGCCCATAGCTCGAAGCTCTATAAGGGCCTCGGCGGCGCCGTCGGTCAACTTTACCTGGCCGGGGTCGCTGATGTAGCCGGGGTCTTCAATTAAGGTATCATCACGGTCAAGAAATATCGCTTTGTTAGACATTTTTACCTGACTCTACTTTTTATTTAATCGGTTGTGAAATTCTGTTCCACAAATTGGCAAATTATATGATAAGCGAGCTGGTGAATCTCCTGGCTGCGCGGGGTTGATTGGCTGTTGGCGCAGAAACAAATATCAGCTATCTGTTCAAGTTCGCTATCAGCTTTGCCCGTAAAGGCCAGTATTAAAGCTTCTTTTTCCTTTGCCAGCTGGGCGGCTGCAACGACATTGGGCGAGGCGCCGCTGGTTGAGACGGCCCAGAGAATGTCGCCTTCTTTAACCAATGCCTCGACCTGGCGGGCAAATATATTTTCGTACCCATAATCGTTGGAAACCGACGTTATCAATGAAGTATCCGTTGTCAAAGCAATCACCGGCAATCCTTTGCGTTCGCATTCGAATCTGCCGACAAGCTCGGCTGCAATATGCTGAGCGTCAGCGGCTGAACCGCCGTTACCGCAAATATAAAGGCGGCCATTTTGTTTTATTGCATTTGTTATCGCCTCGGCAGCGGCAACGATAGTTTCTAAACTGTTTTCCTCAAACTCGGCAAGTGTTTTTCTGTGAGCATCTATTACTTCTGCGAGCTGTTTTTTTGTATTTTCATTCATCAGTTTTTTTTTCCAATGACTTCATTTTTTCGATTGTAGCAGTTGAGCTTTTCCCTTCCACAAGCGGTGCAAGAACGACTTTGCCGCCGTAGGATTGGACAAAGTCGGCCCCGACTACGCCTTTATTTTCCCAGTCTTTGCCCTTTACCAATACGTCAGGTTTTAACTTTTTTATTAAGGCGAGGGGGTCCGGCTCATCAAAAACAGTAATGTAATCAACCGTTTCCAAAGCAGCCAGGACAGCGGCACGGTCAAGCTGGTTGTTGAGCGGTCGGTCATGTCCTTTAATGGTTCTTGCCGAGCTGTCGCTGTTCAATCCCAGGACAACAATATCGCCCTGGGCCCTGCAGAATTTCAAAAACTCGATATGTCCGGTGTGCAGCACATCAAAGCAGCCGTTGGTAAAAACTATGGTCTGCTTTTGTCTGCGGTGCCAGTTAAGCTTTTCAACTAAATAATCGGTCGAGTGCACTTTTGTGCTTTTGTCGCGAGTTTGACTTAGGATTTCGTCGATAATTTCCTCGATGGTTACCGTTGCGGCGCCAAATTTTTCCACCTCAATTCCGCCTGTTATGTTCGATATATGGACGGCGGTTTTGTAATCACAATCGGCAGCCAGTGCAACTGCAAGAGTAGCCAAAACCATATCGCCTGCGCCGGTGACATCGTAAACACTGCGGCCCCTGGTGGGTATAATCTCGCTTATTTTGTCGGTTTTAAGATATGCACCTTCCTTGTCGAGTGTTATTACCACTGCTTCGATCTGTAACTTCTCGGCAAGTTCTTTTGCTGCTCTGGCGGCGTCGTCTACAGTTTTAATCTCAAAACCAACATTTACAAAGGTTTCTTGCCGATTTGGCGTAATCAGGGTGGCGGTGGCGTATTTTGAATAATCCGCAGCCAGGCAAGGGTCAACGAGAACTTTTTTGCCTGCCTTCTCTGCTAAATCTATCATTTGCCTACAAATATCCAAACGCAGCAAACCCTTATTGTAATCCTGCAAACAAACAATATCAGCTTCTTTCAAATTGTCTTTGTAAGCCTGTAGGATATTTCCATACTGCTCGTTAGATAAAGGCTCTGTAGATTCTTCATCCATTCTAAACAGTTGTTGTTGATGGCGGTGTTGTGCTAAGCCTATTAGTCTCTGTTTGCTGATGGTTGGCCTGTCCGGCACAACAAACAGGCCTATAGTATCAGCTCCCACCTCTGCCAGTATTTTTTTAAGGATTTCGCCGTTCCGGTCGTCTCCGATAACCCCCAGGCAGACAGGCACTGCCCCCAAAGCTGCCAAGTCCGCAGCGACAGAGCCGGCACCGCCGCAGCGGTACTCGGTTTTAGTAACTTTCAGGACGGGTACAGGCGCTTCCGGACTTATCCTCAATGCATCGCCATAGGTATAGACATCAAGCATAAAGTCGCCTACGACGAGAATTTTCGGCGAGCCAAAATTCGTTACAGTCTTTAACAGTTGTTCATACATTTTTTCGTATCACTGCATTGTAAAGGGGTTTCCCAAACGCATTATTTTGCGTTTTTGGGTCCCCGCTTCGATACATTTTACTTTTCTGTGATTTTACCCGGTAATGCGTCCTCAATCAACTGTTTTAATTTGTCCTGGCCATCCAGAAATTTTAGCTTAATCGGCAGGTATGCGAAAGGAATCCCCTGATAACCGGCAATATTCAATTTCGGGTCTCCAATTATTTTGGTCCAGTCTTTCTGCGTTGAGAGTATCAAATCCGCATTCAGATATACGGCCTGCTCGTAAATGTCGGTAATGTCATTTTCGCTGTATCGATGGTGGTCGTTGTAAATTATTGAGCCGAGCGGATTTGTCCCCAACCGCTTTAAAGTGTCTAAAAAAGAATCGGGATTGCCTATTCCGCAAAAGGCAAATATTCTTTTGTCTTTTAACTCTTCAAGTCCGATTTCATTGTTTCCTAAAGCTTTTACACATAAAGGCGTATGTATAGACCTTGCAATAATTAAATCAGGGTTAATTTGTTTCAGTTTGTCCTCGATTTGGGCCAGTCCGGTCTGAGTAGTCTGGTCGGACCTGGTAATGACAGCGGCGTGAGCTCTCTTTAGAGAACTAACGTTTTCTCTAAGCAGCCCTGCCGGCAGCATTCTATCAGAGCCAAAAGGGCACATAGCGTCAATTGTTACAATGTCGAGGTCTCTGTATAAACGGCGATGTTGAAAACCATCATCCATAACCAGCACTTTCACATCGAAGTAACTTGTGACTTTATGTGCCGCAGCAAGGCGGTTCGGATTTACAATCACTTTGGCATCAGGACAGCTTTTGGCAAGTATTGCGGGTTCATCGGCGAATTTACCTTTTTTTGTTTTGTAGCCGCGAGTAAGTATCGCACAGGCCATATCCTTCTCTTTTAAGAAACTGCAGAGCCAAATTACAAGCGGGGTTTTGCCGGTCCCGCCGACTGTGATGTTGCCGATACTTATTACGGGTACATCTACTGAATGTGTTTTGAGCAGACCTTTTGAATACAGCGAATTGCGCAGTGCGACAGAAATCGAGTAAATCAGCGCAGGGACTCTAAGCAAGAGTCGCAAAAGCGCTGCAGCCGGGCCGGTACTTGAACCTGAAATCAATTTTCTAAAACTATTCTGGTTCACCCCGTTAGAAATTTGCCGTTTTTGTGCCATATTATTACAAATTTCCTTAGGCGCCCCCGTCATAGAATTTCTAACGGGATTCAATCTCAAGCTCTCTGCAAAGTTTAGCCGCCCAAAACAGAACAACAACCAGAACTGATTTCGCACTGGCTGCTGTTACTAAAGAAACTGTTTTGTTACCTCAACGGTCAATTTTTTAAGAACTTTTAATTTTTTCAATAATGGCATCAGCCATTCGGCTCTTTTCCCGGTTTCTACACTACATTAGAAGGCATCAATAATATCATTGAAAGTCTTGCTTGGACGCATATGTTTGGCTGCAAGGGCCGGATCCGGCAAATAATAACCGCCGATATCCACAGGCTTTCCTTGTGCAGCCTGGAGGTCTTGATTGATATTAGCTTCATTTTCTTCAAGCCGTTCTGCTATGGCGGCGAAAGTATCCTGCAGCGATTTGTCTTTGTTCTGCTGAGCCATTGCCTGTGCCCAGTACATAGCCAGATAGAAAGTACTTGTCCTGTTATCGGGTTCGTTGACATTGCGGGAAGGCGACCTGCCGTTTTCGAGGTATTTACCGATGGCTTTGTCGAGCGCCTCGGCAAGAATAGCCGCCTTTTCATTGCCGGTCTTTTGGGCGGTCAGTTCAAAAGACGGTGCCAGCGCACAGTATTCACCCAGAGAATCCCACCGCAGATGTCCTTCCTGTAGGAATTGCTGAACATGTTTTGGAGCAGAGCCGCCGGCGCCGGTCTCAAAAAGGCCGCCGCCATTCATCAACGGCACAATGGACAGCATTCTGGAACTGGTTCCCAGCTCAAGGATGGGGAATAAATCCGTCAGGTAGTCACGCAGAACGTTGCCTGTAACGGAGATGGTGTCCTGTCCTTTGCGAATCCTCTCCAGGGTAAACTTCATCGCCTCAGTTGGGTTGGCAATATGAATATCAAGTCCTGTAGTATCTTGCTGGGGAAGGTACTCATTTACTTTTTTGATGAGCTGCGCATCGTGAGCCCTGTTTTCATCCAGCCAGAAAACCGCAGGAGAGCCGGTGGCCTTTGTGCGGGCAACGGCCAGTTGTACCCAGTTGCGGATTGGAGCGTCTTTGGCCTGGCACATTCTGCAAATGTCGCCGCTTTCGACTCGCTGGCTCATAATGGTGTTACCGTCGTCATCGACGAGGCGAATCGTTCCATCGGCAGGGGCCTGGAATGTCTTGTCGTGCGAGCCGTATTCTTCAGCTTTTTGAGCCATCAGCCCGACATTTGAAACAGTTCCCATCGTTGCAGGGTCAAACTGGCCGTGCTTTTGGCAATCTTCGATTATCTGCTGATACATGGTCGCATAAGAGCGGTCCGGTATAATCGCAACCGTATCCTGAAGCTCATCGTCGCAGTTCCACATCTTGCCGCCGTCACGAATCACATTGGGCATGGACGCATCGATAATAATATTATTCGGCAGGTGCAGGTTGGTAATACCTTTTGACGAATCGACCATAGCCAGTCTTGGACGGTTCTTATAAACACCATCGATATCAGCTTCGATTTCGGCTTTCTTTTCAGGGTCAAGTCTGTTGAGCTTATCCAGGATGTCAGCAAGGCCGTTGTTCACATTAGCTCCGATTTCTTTGAGCACATCGGCATGTTTTTTAAGTACATCTTTATAGAATACAGAAACGCAATGGCCGAATATAATCGGGTCTGATACCTTCATCATTGTGGCTTTAAGATGCAGCGAGAGCAATGCGGAATCTTTTTTAGCTGCGTCAATCTGTTCTTCATAGAATTTACGTAAAGCCGCAACGTTCATGACAGCCGTATCGGCCACTTCACCTTCCTGAAGTGCGATATCATCTTTGAGGATTGTTGAATTGCCGCCGGCATCGACAAATTCGATTTTGGCACGGCATTGTTTGGCCATAGTGACAGACTGTTCGGTGCCATAAAAATCCTTGCTGCTCATATGAGCAACACGAGCTTTAGAGCCTTTAGCAGGCCAAGGCTTCATCATTTTATGCGGATGCTTTTTGGCGAATTCTTTTACCGAAGCGGCTGCTCTGCGGTCGGAGTTGCCTTCCCGCAAAACAGGGTTCACAGCCGAGCCCAGCACTTTGGAAAATCTGGCTTTCAGTTGTTTTTCTGCGTCGTTTTTTGGCTCTTCAGGATAGTCTGGAATGTCATATCCCTTTTTCTGCAGTTCTTTAATGGCCCCTTGCAGTTGGGGAATCGTAGCGCTGATACAGGGCAGCTTAATAACATTCGCCTGCGGAGTCTTGACCAGTTTGCCCAGTTGACTGAGGCAGTCTTCGCTTTTTTGTTCTTCGGTAAGATTGTCCGGGAAGTTTGCTATAATTCTGCCGGCAAGCGAGATATCTTTAGTTTCAACCTCGATACCGCAAGCCTTTGCGTAAGCCTTTACCACCGGCAGTAATGAGTACGTTGCCAAAGCCGGTGCTTCGTCAACTTTAGTCCAAATAATATTGAATGTTGCCATTCTTCTTTTCGCCTGTTTTTTATACCAAAATTCCCAAAATTTTTACACTTCCTCTAACGACAGGGCAATAGTATTACAGTGCCAGCTGCCTTTTGTAAAGAGTAAATATATTTTATTGAGGCGATTTTCTGCGTGCAAACCTCTTGAATTTTCGCTAAAAAGCCCTTTTATTCGCAAGATTAGGTTATGCACAGCCGGCTTTTCCGGCTATAATTTATAGTGCAAAAACTGCTTTCCTGCTCAGGCATATTTTATGTGCGGCATGCAGGGGGAGTTGATACTTTCGAATAAATGCTTTAACATCTTGTTTCAGTGATTTTTGGGAGTGTAGCTCAGCTGGTAGAGCAACGGCCTTTTAAGCCGTAGGTCTTGGGTTCGAATCCCAACACTCTCATTTTTATTCATAAAGAGCGAGAAGGTATCAAAACAATATAAACAGGTTTTTGTGGTCGGCTCAAACCAGATAATCCTGACTCTTTAACCGATTATGGCATCTTTGCCGGATAATATTGATTCTTTCAGCGAGAACACAGGCAAATTGTGGGAGAATATGAATGCCTGTACGCTTTGCCCGCGAAAGTGCAGGGTTAATCGCATCAAAGGGGAAACTGGTTTTTGCGGTATCACAGATATGGCGGTGGTCAGCTCGGTAGGTCCGCATTTCGGAGAGGAATCGGAACTTGTAGGTTTCGGCGGGTCAGGGACGATATTCTTTGCCGGCTGCAACCTTGGCTGCATATTCTGTCAAAATTTCGACATCAGCCACCAGCGCCACGGCAACGAGATGACGATTGAACAGTTGGCGAAGTCTATGATTGAGCTGCAAAACTACGGCTGCTGCAATATTAATCTGGTTACGCCAACCCACCTTGTCGCCCCTATTATGACAGCTATTGAATTGGCACGGAAGAAAGGTCTGAAGCTGCCGATAGTTTACAATACCGGTGGGTATGACTCGGTCGAGACGCTGGAGCTTCTGGCCGGTATGGTGGATATTTATATGCCGGATATGAAGTATTCGGATTCAAAGGTCGCCGAGAAGCTTTCCGGCGCGGCGGATTATCCGCAGATAAACCGGGCCGCCCTTAAAGAGATGCACAGGCAGGTGGGGGATTTGCAGGTGGAAAATGGAATTGCTTTGCGCGGCCTTTTGGTAAGGCATCTTGTTCTGCCGGAAGGTCTTTCAGGCAGTTTTGAAATAATAGACTTTTTAGCCGAAGAGATTAGTCAAGAG
>Ga0180434_10001320_pt1 | contig 35679 bp, 43 predicted proteins | sample SS_ome_7_FD_132453 | JGI IMG/M metagenome (GOLD analysis project Ga0180434, IMG submission 132453) | Hypersaline lake sediment archaeal communities from the Salton Sea, California, USA - SS_1_D_2 metaG | ecosystem: Environmental > Aquatic > Non-marine Saline and Alkaline > Hypersaline >... | reverse complement strand
GTCACCTAGTTGAGCACACTTTGTTTCTTGACCAACGACATGACTAGCAACAGGAGCGGAGTATCATGGCAGATCAGCGCGTTGAGTTGGGAGATCTATTCGAGATTACGGGAAGAGCCGGAACCCATCGCGTATTGTGTGGCGACGCGACTTCGGCCGAGGACGTCGGTCGGCTGCTAGGCGATCGGGTGCCGTTGCTGATGGTGACCGATCCGCCGTATGGCGTGCGTTACGATCCGGCGTGGCGGGCCGAGGTGCGTCCCGGCCAGGGCGACCGCAAGCACACCGTCATGCACGACGATCGCGCCGACTGGTTGGCGGCCTGGCAGCTCTTCCCCGGCGACATCGCCTACGTATGGCACTCTGGATTGCATGCGGCCACGGTGGCCGACTCCCTGGAGGCGTGCCGGTTCGGCATACGTGCCCAGGTCATCTGGTCGAAGTCGTCACCGGTCTTCAGTCGCGGTCATTACCACTGGCAACACGAGCCGTGTTTCTACGCCGTTCGTCACGGCAAGACGGCTCGCTGGTCTGGCGATCGCCGGCAACGTACCGTCTGGCCTATCGATAACCTCAATCGTCGCTCGAATGGTGCCAATACACGCACGGATCACGCGACACAAAAGCCGGTCGAGTGCATGGCTCGCGCTATCCACAATCACGGCGACGCCGGCGACTCGGTCTACGATCCGTTTCTCGGCAGCGGCACCACACTGTTCGCGGCCGAGCACGAGGGGCGCAACTGCGTCGGGCTGGATCTCGACCCGGCTTGCATCGCGATGACGCTTGATCGAGCACGTCACCAGGGCATGCGACCGCGCCGCGTCGGCCGCGCGACTTGACGGAGTACTCCGTGCCGAAGAAGAAGCCCGCCAAGAAGAAGGCGGCCCAAAAGAATCCGAAGAAGAAGCCGGCCAAGCAGTCGCGCGCGGTACCCAACAAGAAGCAGCCGACGAAGCGGCCACGGCACGACGATCCTCGGTACGCCGCGCACAAAGAGGCTATGCGTCGCCGGTCGGCCGAGATCTCGGCCGAGGGTCGCGACATCGGATCCCTGCCGGAGGTCGCCGATCTCGCACGAAAGGAGCGGGGCCGAACCGACCTGGGGTTCTTCCTCAAGGCGTACTTTCCCAACGAGTTCGCGTTGTCGTGGTCGGACGATCACCTCGAGGTGATCGCCGCGCTGGAGGATGCCGTGCTACGCGGCGGCCTGAAGGCGTTTGCGATGCCGCGTGGATCCGGCAAGACCACGCTCTGCGAACGGGCCGCGATCTGGGCCGCCGTCTACGGACACCGCCCCTTCATTGTGTTGATCGGCGCCAGCAAGACGGCGGCCGTCGAGTTGCTCGAAACGATCAAGGGCGAACTCGAGGACAACGAGCTCCTCGCGGCCGACTTCCCCGAGGTCTGCGTGCCGATCGGCACGCTCGAAGGGATTGCGAATCGGTGCAAGGGCCAGTTGCACGAGGGCGAGCGGACGCGGATCCGCTGGACCCAGGACCTCATCATCCTGCCGACGATCGCCGGCAGCGCCGCCTCGGGCGTGATCGTCAAGGTCGCCGGCATCACCGGTCGAATCCGCGGCATGAAATACAAGCCGGCCGATGGCCCGTCGGTCCGTCCGTCGCTGGTCATCATCGACGACCCCCAGACCGATCAGTCGGCCGACTCCGCGTCACAATGCACGCGTCGCGAGCGAGTGTTGGCGGGCGCCATCCTCGGGCTGGCCGGCCCCGGTAAGAAGATCGCCGGCGTGATGCCCTGCACGGTCATCGCCAAGGGGGACATGGCCGACCGGATCCTCAATCGCAAGCTCCATCCTCGGTGGCGTGGCACGCGCTGCAAGATGGTCAACGCCTTTCCTGCCGACGAGAAGCTGTGGGAAAAGTACGCCGAGATTCGCGAGGAGTCGTTCGCCGCCGGCGGCAACGGGTCGGAGGCCACGGACTACTACCGCGAGAACCGCGAGGCGATGGACGCCGGCGCCGAGGTCGCCTGGCCCGAGCGGTACGAGGCCGACGAGATCAGCGGCATCCAGCACGCGATGAACCGCAAGATCGACGACGAAGCGGCGTTTCTTGCGGAGTGCCAAAACGATCCGCAAGAAGACGACGCGCAGGCCGATCGACTGACGCCCGACGAGATCGCCGCGAAGCTCAACGGTCGCCGTCGCGGTCTCGTCCCGGTTGACGCCGAATGGCTCGTCGGCTTCATCGACTGCCACAAGGAGCTCCTCTACTGGCATGTCGCGTCGGCCACGCCGGCGTTCACGACCGCCGTTGTCGACTACGGCACCTGGCCCGACCAGCAGCGATCCTATTTCACGATGCGCGCGGCGAAGCGGACGCTCGGCCGGAAGTTTCGCGGCCGAGGCGAAGAGGCCGCGCTGCTTGCCGGTTTGCTCGCGGTCTTCGACGAGCTCCTCGAGGCGACCTGGTCGGTCGAGGAGTCCGGTACGGCGATGCCCATCGATCTCTGCCTGGTCGATGCCAAGTGGCATCCCGAAGTCGTCGCCGAGGCGATCCGCCAGCGGCCGCAATACCTCAAGGCAAAACGCCTCATGCCCTCAATGGGCCTTCCCCTGGGAGCGAAGAACAAGCCGTTTTCCGCCTACCGCAAGGAAAAGGGCGTGCGGTCCGGCCCCCATTGGCGACGCGTCCCGAAAGCGCCGACGACCGGCATGCCGACCGTCATGATCGACGTGAACTACTGGAAGACGTTCGATCAAGCGCGACTGGCCACACCGATGCCCGAGCCGGGCAATGCGTCGCTCTTCGGCTCCAAGGCGAGCGTCCACAAGCTCTACTCGGAGCACGCGACAGCCGAGGTGCCGACCGACGTGGAAGCGAACGGCCACAAGGTCCGCGAGTGGGCGTTGCCGTCGAATCGCCCCGACAACCATTGGCTCGACGGCCGGGTCGGGTGCCACGTCGCGGCCAGCCATTGCGGCGCCCTGCTCGCCGGCGAACACACCAAACCCAAGGGCCGGCGTCGGCCCAAGATTCGTTACGCCACATAGAGAGGAGACATAATGCCTAAGAAGTCCACCGCCGAACCCAAACCCGGTCGACCACGCGGCGCCAAGAACCACCAGGCCGACACGGTCGCGGTCGAGCCGTCACGATGCCGACGGTGCGGCAGCACGGAGCGGGGTCCCTACTTCAACCGACGTGAACGCGAATACCCCGCCGGCGTCGATCCGGAGGGTCGGCTGGCCACCCATGTCGTCTGGCGGCGTTGCGTCTGCAAGAAGTGCGGGCAGGTCCGCGACGACCGGACCTTCGAGAATCGGCCGAAGAAGAAACGCCCGGCAAAGAAGCGGCCCACCAAGAAGCGGCCCACCAAGAAGCGGCAGCGCCAAAAAGAATAATCCCATCGTGAATATTTCTCGCGAAATGGACCACCGACCGACCCGGCTCGCGGCTACAGTAGACCGTTTGCCGCCCACGCTCCCTCCGCGAGACGCTCCATGTCGACACCGACCGCCGCCGAAATGGTCACCAACATCAAGACGGCGCTGCGCAAGAACCCGGGGGTCAAAAAGATCACCGTCGACGGCATCGGTGTTGACATCGATCGAGCCCAAGCGCTCGACGAACTGAAGTACTGGAAGGCCGAGGCGGCCAAGGAGGCCGGCACCAAGCCGGTCGTCTCCACGATGAACTTGTCGAGTAGCTTTTGACCGTGACTCGCCACACCTTCACCAATACGGCGGTGGCCGGCTGCTTCGCCTACGACGCGACCGAGGACTCCCCTCGGCGCACGTCGGTCTCGCCCGTGCTGCGTAGCGAGGATCGCGAACTCCCGGCCCACAAGCGGCGGCAACTGATCGCTTCGGCCCGCGACCTGCCCCGCAACTTTGCCATCGGCGCGTGGGCCGTCCGAAAGCATCTCGACTACGTCTCGACGTTTTCGTTCCAGTCGAAGACGGGCGACAAGAAGCTTGATCGGCGTATCGAAGAACTGATGAAATGGTACGCCAAGCCCAAGAATTGCGATCGGGCCGGACGTCACTCATTGGCTCGGTCGATCCGCATGTCGGAGGCCCGCCGCACGCTCGACGGCGACATCTTCCACCAAAAGCTTCGCGACGGCCGCCTGGTCCATATCGAGGGGGATCGGGTCCGCAACCCGGTCGGCGGCTCCTCGACATTCAACGTGCCGAGGAAACACGAACTCGACCACGGCGTCGTGGTCGATCGTCACGGCGAGGCCAAGCGGTACTGCGTCCACCGTCGCGTCCGGGGCACCGGCTTCGAGTTCGAGCGGGCCATTCCGTCGCGGTACATCGTGCAACATGCCGACTACGGCAACCGATTCGACGCGACCCGGGGTATCAGCGTATTGGCCCCGGCGCTCAATCCGTTTCGCCACTGCATGGAGGCCTGGGAGTTTGCCTTGGCGAAAGCCAAGATATCGCAGATGCTCGGCCTGGTAGTGAAGCGCGCCAACGGCGAGGAATCGTTGGCCGAGGAAACGACCGACGCGGACGGTTCCCCGACCGGCGAATTCGAGTTCTCGCCGGGCAAGGCTCCGTTCGTGTTGGAACTCGAACATGACGACGAAGCCGGCCTGATCGAGTCGGCCACGCCCTCGACGCAGTTCCAGGAATTCACGTCCGCGATGATCGCGGCCGCGTTGAAGGCGCTCGACATCCCCTATTCGTTCTTCGACGAATCATTCACCAATTACAGCGGGCAACGCCAGGCGTGGATCCAGTACGACCTGTCGGCCGACGTCAAACGCGACGCCGTCCGCGAGCTGCTCGACGAGATCACGGCCTGGCGGCTCGGGCTCTTCGTGCTCGACGGTTACCTCGAGTTACCCCGCAAGATGACGCTCGCGAATCTGTCCTGGGATTGGATCGCCGCCGGCGTTCCCTGGGTCGACCCGCTGAAAGAGATCAAGGCCGACCGCGAGGCGATCGCCGAGGGGCTGACCAGCCGCCAACGGATCACGAAACAACGCAAGGGCGTCGACTGGTTCGATATCCAAGACGAGCTCGAAGCGGAAGACCTACGGATCGCTAAGCGGCGGGCCGCGACCGCCGAAGCCGAGGAGGCCACCAATGCCGCATGACACGATCGACCCCCGCACCCTCACCGACGGCCCGCACGACGTGCCGGCCGACGCGATGCGTATCAGCGGCGGGCCGATGAAGTTTGCCGACGGCGATGGCAAAGAGGACAACTCAAAGATTCCCGTCGGGGTGGTCGCCCGTAGCGGCGGCATCGTCGACCATCACTACTATGGTCGGTGTGTCCACGATTTCGAGGGCATGCAACTCCACAAGGAGACGCTGCCGATCGATTACTTGCACAACGATTTCGACGTGCTCGGCTATCTCGATCGGTTCGACGTCTCGACGGGCAACCTCGTGGCCACCGGTGCCCTGGTTCCGTTCGGCGACGCCGATTCCGACCGTGTCGCCGAGATCGTTCACAAGGTCAAGCAGGGCGTGCCCTACGAGGCCTCGATCTTCTTCAGCGGCCCGATCCGCTGGGAGTTCCTCGAACAGGACGCCAGTGCCGAGGTCAACGGCCAAACGGTCGATGGCCCCTGCTACATCTTCCGCGAGTGGTCGTTGCGCGGCGTCGCCATCTGCCCCTACGGCTACGATCGCAACACCGAAACACGCTTTTCACGCGACGGCGAAACGGTCGCCGTCGAGTTTGTCACGCACACACTGTCAGAGGAGGGCGCCATGCCCGTTGATAAGAAGAAGACACCCGACACCCGCGCCGAGCTCAAAAAGTTCACCGACGCCTTCGGCACCGAGAACGGCGTCGCGTGGTTTACGGAAGAAAAGTCGTTCGACGAGGCCCAAAAGCTTCACTTCGACGCCATCGCCGCCGACAACGCGAAGCTGACCGAACAGGTCGAGACGCTGGGCGCCGGCCTGAAGACGGCGGCCGAGGAGGTCACGAAGCTCGGCGCCAAGTGCGATGCGTTGGGCGCCGAGAAGGAGGCCCTCGAGAAGCAGGTCGCCGAGTGGACCGACAAGCACGCGGCCCTCGAGAAGAAGCTCGCCGCGTTCGATCGGGGCGACGACACGCCGGCCAGTTTCGGCGGCTCCGGTCAGGACGGCGACAGCTCGACCACGTCGCAATTCGCCTCCAAGGTCGGCGACAATCTCGGCCGACTGGCCGACAGCATCAAGATGCCGGGCGCCACCGACTGACGCGCGGCCCCGAGTCCAATCACCACTGCCACGGCGGCGACAACCCTAACACACGCAGAGGAGGCACACGATGCCCATCACCCTCATCGACATCGCCAAGATGAACGCGGCCGACGGTACGGTCGGCCTGATTGACGAGACCACGCTTGCTTGTCCCGAGGTGCGACTCGCGCACGCCCGGACGATCAAGGGAACCCAGTACAAGACGCTCGTGCGGACCGGCCTGCCGGCCGTCGCGTTTCGCAAGGCGAATGAAGGCGTTACGATCGACAAGTCGGCCTACGAAAACCGACTCATCGAGTGCTTCATCTTCAACGCACGGTGGGAAGCCGACAAGGCGGTCTGCCAGGGAAGCGAGGACGGGCCGGAGGCGGTCCTTGCGTTGGAGGCCGGCGGCCAAATGGAGGCGACGTTCCAGCACTGCGCGTCGCAGTTCTACTACGGCACGGCCAACGACGCGAACGGTTTCCCCGGGCTGATCGCGGCCTACGACGCGACCAACATGGTCGTCGACGCCGGCGGAACGACCGCCAACACCGGATCGAGCGTCTGGGCCGTAAAGTTCGGCCCGACCCACGTCCAGTGGGTCTGGGGCGGCGACGGCGCAACGCTCGATCCGAGCGACGTCACCGAGGAACGCGTCACCGACGGCAGCGGCAATCCCTACACGGCCTACTGCCAGGAGATCCTGACGCACGTCGGCCTGCAGGTCGCCAACATCAACAGCATCGGGCGGATCAAAAAGCTGACGGCCGACAGCGGCAAGGGCCTGACTGACGACCTCATCTATTCGATGTTCTCGAAGTTCCCGGCCGGCATCAAGCCGGACATGCTGTTGATGAGTCGCCGCTCGCTCGAACAACTCCGCTCGAGCCGGACGGCCACCAACGCGACCGGCGCCCCGGCGCCGACGCCGACCGAAGTGGAAAACGTCCCGATCCAAGTTACCGACGCGATCGTCGATACCGAGGCGCTCACGCTCTGACCCACGACCGCGTCCGACCGAGGATCCACCAAGCAATCACCAATCTACCACGGAGTGCTTTTCATCATGTCCTACGCACGCAAAGACGCGACGCTGGTCAAGACCAAGGCCTTGCCCAACGGAGCGGCCACGATCAAGACCGACGGGATCGATCTTGGCGCCCTGAGCCAGAACGGTGCTCGGCTCGCCGAGATCGAATTCGAGATCTCGGCGCCGGCGTTGGCCACGGCCGATCTGCCCGACACCAAAACCATCAAGTACTCGGTCGAGACCGACGACGATTCGGCCTTCGGGTCGGCGACCGTCGTCATGACCGACGTCCTCGTCCAGACCGGAGCGGGCGGGGCCGGCGCCGGCGCGGCGACCAAACGGTTCCGCCTGCCGACCGACAGCGAACGCTACGTTCGGATTTCGGCCGTCAACAGCGGCACGGGTGACGCCTCCGACAAGAGCGTCACCTTCAGCCCCGTGTTTTGATTAGCGTTGCCACGCCATCGCCGGATTCGACCAGTCTGGCGATGGATGCGGAACACAGAACCATGTGTTGATTAGCGTTGCCACGCCATCGCCGGATCCGACCGATCCGGCGATGGATGCGACACCCGGACCCACTCAGGGACCACCATGTTCGATTTCAACGACGCCGTTGCCATGACGATGGCCCCGGTCCTGGAGGCCGCCGGCCGATTCGTCGTGGTGCGGCGTGGCGACGAGGCCGCCCAACTCACGGCCGCGAAGACCCGTCCGCGACGCGGTCGCGAGAGGGCCGACGATACGATCGTCGACGCGACCGAGTTCGACTGGATCGCCCAGGCCGCCGACTACGTCTTCGGCGGCCGATCGGTCGAGCCGGCCGAGGGCGACACGATCGAACAGACCCGCGACGACGGGACCGTCGAAACCTACCAAGTCATGCCGGCCGACGGCGAGGCCTGCTTCGTGCCGGTCGACCCGAACCGCACGGCCTGGCGCATTCACACACGACTTATTTCGGAGACCTGATAAATCATGAGCGAAGACACCACACCCCAAGAAACCGCCAAGAGGAAGGCGGCCAAGCGGCCCAAGGCGATCACCAAGGTCGAGCGGGCTCTGCCCGGCGGCGATGGGATCGCGCGGACCGAACCGTTGGACCTGGTCGCCCTGTTCGGCGACGAGACCAAGACGCCGCCCCGCAAGCGAGAGATCGAGGCGATCGCCGATGGACTCGACGCCGATCAGTTGCCACCGCACCAGTCGGCCGCGTACCACCTGGAGACGGCCGACGACGACGGGTTTAGCGACGCGACCGTGCTGCAGGGCGTCTTCCAGCAGATCGGTTCGACCGGCGGCGACAAGGGCCGAGTACTGCGGGTCAACGTCGCCGTGGCCAAGCGGTTCGTCCGACTCGTCTGCCGCAAGAAAGGCACCGCCGACGCCACCGCCGCGAAGATGACACTCCGCCTCGCCGGCACCAAATGATTTTGGTTAGCGTTGCCACGCCATCGTGGTGGCACGCTACTTGAAAGACGTCACGCCGGGCGTGACACCCTAGGCAGCCGATCGGACGACAAGGAAACAACGCTCCAGCGTGACCTCCAGGCAGCTGATCGGACAACGGGGAGACGTCACGCCGGGCGTGACACCACGGCGACCCAACGGACCAAGAGCAAGATCGAGGATCCACCATGGCCAGCACGCCGACCACGCTCGCCCGGGCCGTCGCGGCCGAACTCGCCGAGGGCGTCGACGCCGACGCGTTTGTCGCGTCGTTCACTCCTACGTTCCGTTTCTTGCCGCTGAAGGATCAGCGCGATCTGTCGGCGCTGACCGTTAGCGTCTTCGTCGGCGGCAAGGAGTCCGAGCTGGAAAGTCGCTCCGAGGTGAGCGAGCGACACCAGATCTGTATCGCGATCCAGCAGCAAGCCAAGGAGTCCGACACGACACGGCTGGAACTGCTCATGGAACTCGTCGAGCAGATCGAGCACTACTTCCGATTCCGCGACCTGACCGACCTGCCCGACGCGGTCTGGATGGGCGCGAAGGAACAGGCCGCCTACGAACGCGAGCAGCTCGAACGGAGTATTTTCGCCAAGGTGATTCGTCTCGAATACGTGGTGTGCTGATGATCGGCGGCATGGTTCGCAAACTGACCTTCGACGCGCGTGGCATCCAACGCGAGGTGGCCCGCAAGGAGCGTCGTGTCCTGATGCGGTTCGGCGCGTTCACGATGCGTCGCATGCGGCAGTTGATCCGCAAGCGAAAGCGGCCGGCCGCCGAGGGTAAGCCGCCCAGTTCGCATGCCGGCACGCTGAAGCAATTCATCCGCTTCGCCTACGAGGCGCTAACGGGCTCGGTCGTGATCGGCCCGATGTTGCTCTCGGGCAAGGTCGGCGACGCGCCGGCCGCGCTCGAAGGGGGCGGCCCGTCGGAAATGCTTGTCGCCGGCCGGCGCAAGACGATCGATATCGACGCCCATCCGTTCGCCGAGCCGGCCTTCCAGGCCGAACTGCCCGGCGTGCCCGATATGTGGGCCCGTCTATGACCAACTGAGGAGAAGAGGAATCCATTATGAAAATCGGAATCAAGGGAAAGCTCTACTACGATACGGCCGTCCGCGCGACGTGGGGCTCGCTCTCCGGGCAGGTCCACCAGGGCGTTGCGCCAGCGACGCTGACGGAGATCGACCAGGTCAAGGACGTCGTTCTCGACCTGGCCGTGGGAGAAGCGGAAGCGACGACCCGTGCCGGGAACGGCTGGGAGCAATTCCTCGCCGGCCTGACCTCGGCGTCGATCGAGATCGAGTTGACCTTCGACCCGAGCAGCACGATCTGGCAAGCGTTTCGGGATGCGTTTCTCGGCCGCACCTCGATCGCCTTGGCGATCCTCGACGGCGACAAGGCGACCACCGGGACCGAAGGCCTCTGGGCCGATTTTACGGTGTTGAAATTCGCCACGCCGCAAAACGCGCCCGACAAGATGAAGACGGCCATCTCGCTGAAGCCGTCGCCGTTGGCCAGTGACGGCACCGCCTCGGTACCGCCCGAGCACGTCGAGGTCACGGCGACCTGATAGCGGCGTGCCGTTCGTCTTGCCCCCAATCCGTAACCCCGGAAAGAGATCATGACTCACGACACGGAACACGTCGACGTGGCCATTGCCCCCGAGGCGCCGGCACCCGACCAGCCACGCACCTTCACCGATCGTTACGACAACCGGTGGCTCGTGGAGTTCGATTTGTGGCTCCTGCAACGACTGAAAAAGGAGCTCGGCGTCGACCTGCTCGATGTCCTCGACAAAGACAACCGCACCTTGGCGACGCTATTTGACGATTTCGAGCGGACCGGGCAGATCCTCTTCATGATCTGCGAGGCGCAGATCCGCGAGAAGGGATTTCAGCCCGAGCAGTTCGCGGCCGGGTTCACCGGGGCCGTCCTCGCGGCGGCCCAGGACGCGATCGCCGAAGCGCTGTGCGATTTTTACCGAGGCCCGAAGGCCCGGGTCCTTCGGGCGACGCTCAACAAGACCCGGGCGGCGACGGACCAGGCGGCCGACGAGGTGGTCACGCAACTGAACAGTCCGCGGGTGAGCGAAGCGATCGCGCGGGGGAGTCGCCACGCGGTGACCCAAGCGATCGACGAAGCCCTGAAGGAGACCCAGACCGCTGGTGGCGACTCGTCCACCAGCGAGCCGCCATTGCGGGTGTATCCGACTTCCGAGGCGTGACGCTCCGCGAGTTGGCGTGGCGTTCCGGCGCGGTCGACGAATTCGCCTGGCGGCAAACGGCCTCGCTGATGGCCATGATGCACAACACGAACTGCACCGAGCCGTCGCAATGCGTGACGGCCGACTATTTCCTGAGAAATGACGCCGACGGGTCGGGCGGCGAGGCGATCGTCGAGGTCGACCAGCAGACCGGCTTCGACGCCCTGTATGGCGCGTTTTGTTGAGGTGATCCCATGTCCGCATCCCAAACCGCCGTCCGAGCCGGCCGAGCCTTTGTCGAGCTGTTCACCGACGACAGCAAGATGCGTCGCGGCCTGGCGATGGCCTCGCGTCGGTTCAAGGCGTGGGGCGCGTCGCTCACCGCCAGCGGCGCCAAGGTCATGGCGGCCGGCGGCGTGATCCTGACGCCCTTGCTGGGGGCCGTCGGCAAGTTCATGGCGGCCGGCGACGACCTGCACAAGATGGCCGCCCGCACCGGTGCCTCGACCAAGTTCCTCTCGGAGATCGGTTTCGCGGCCGAGCAATCGGGATCCAGCCTGGAGACCGTCGAGAAGGGTCTGAAGGGGATGCAGCGGCAACTGCTCAACGCCGAACGGGGCTCGAAGGCGGCCGTCGACACACTGGACGATCTGGGCGTCACGCTCGATCAACTGAAGGGCCTGTCGCCCGAAGACCAATTCACCACGATCGTCGAGGCCCTCAGTCGCGTCGAGGACCCCGGCCGCCGCGCGGCGCTCAGCATGCAACTCTTCGGCCGAGCCGGTCAAGAGTTGCTGCCCCTGATCGAGGGCGGCGCCGCCGGCATGGCCGCGATGCGAAAAGAGGCCGAGGGGCTCGGCCTGGCGATCACGCAAGATCAAGCCGACGACGCGGCCGCCCTGGCCGACGCCTGGAACCGCGCCAAGCGGGCCGCCGGCGGCGCCGTCTTCACGGTCGGCTCCTCGTTGGCCGGCGCCCTGACCGACAGCCTCGACGTGGTCACGCGATGGATCGTCGCGGCGGCCGCCTGGGTCCGCGACAACAAGGACCTGGTCGTCACGATCGCGGCGGTAGCGGCCGGCGTCGTCGTCGCCGGCGGCGTCCTGTTCACGCTCGGGATCGCCGCCACGATGGCCGGAATGGCCCTGGCCGGTCTCTCCACGCTTTTGGGGCTTATCGCCGCCGTGCTCGGCGCGATCCTCTCGCCGGCCGGCCTGGTCGTCGCCGCGCTGTTGGGCATCGGCGCCGGCTTTTTGTATTTGACCGACACGGGCCAGCAAGTACTCGGCTGGCTCGGCCAACGGTTCACCGAGCTGAAGACGTTCGCGGTGGAGACCTTCCAAGGGATCGCCGACGCCCTGATGGCGGGCGACCTGGCCCTGGCCGGCCGAATCATGTGGGCCGCGCTGAAGGTCGCGTGGTACGAGGGGACCGGCGCGTTGGGCAAGGCGTGGGACACGTTCGTCAAGGGCCTCCTCGGCAACACGGGCCAGGGTGGTTTCGCCGAGCCGATCATCGAGACCTGGTACGGATTGCAGGCCATCTGGGTGGAGATCACCTCGAGCATGTCGGCCGCCTGGGCGAAGTTCAGCAACACGGCGACCGACAAGTGGAAGGGCGCGCAGCTGTCGATCACCGAGGGGCTCACGCGCATCCTGGGCAAGATCAACGGGCTGTCGGACGAGGCGGTCGAGGCATCGCTGAAGGTCGACCGACGCAACTTCGCCGCCGACAAGAAGGAGCGCGACGCCGCCTTGGCCACCACGCTCTCCGGCATTAACGCGAATAAGAACGATCGGCTCGCGTCGATCGGCGCGGCCCGATCCGACGCGATCAAGGAGCTCGACGCCGACGCGACACGGAAGGAGCGCGCGCGGCAGAAGCGGCTCGACGCGGCCAACAAGGAGTTGACCGACGCCCGACGCGAGGCGGCGAAGGCCCGCGACGAACGATCGAAAAAGCTCTCCGGCTCCGGATCGCCGTTCGAGCGTGCCGGCCTGGAGTTCGCCGGCCCCGGTGGACCGGGCGGCTCGGGCGCGAGCACGGCCGGCACATTCGGTGGCACCGCCCTGTGGGGACTCGGCGGCAGTGGTGGCGTGTTGCGGGAAATCGCGACGAATACGAAGGAGACCGCCGACGCGGTCAAGAAGCAGGAGAAGTCGCCTGGCGAAACGCCCGACCCACGCGACAAATGGCAACCTAGCCAGTGGGGACGCCTCGAGGAATAAGACATGGCGATCCAAGTTGTCGAACGCTGGAAGCGTCCGCTGCGGACCGGCTCGTCGCCCGGCGTCGAGTTCGCCTACAACGTGACCGCGCTGGCGAGCGATCCGTTCGACGAGCTCCTCGCCGAGCAAGCGGTCAAGACGGTCACGCCCGTCCTCTACAACAACAACCTCGTGCCGTCGACCTACGCGGTCGACGTCGTGGGATCTCGGTTTATTATCGTCACGGTCGCCTACGAACGCCGCGCCGACCTGGAGGTCGGCGGCTCGTCGTTCACCTTCGACGTGACCGGCGGCACGCAACACATCACGCAGAGCCTGGCGACCGTGAATCGGTACGCGCCGGCCGGGATGACCGCCAATAACCACAAGCAGGCGATCAACGTCAGCGACGGCAAGGCGTCCGGTACCGATATCACGGTCCCGAAGGCCAGTTTCACGCGGACCGTCTGCCTCGGCGCGGCGACGGTCACCGCCTCGTACCAGCGTACCGTCATGCGGCTGGTCGGGACGATGGCGAACGCGACGTTTGACGGCTGGTCGGTCGGCGAGGTCCTCTTGACCGGCGTCTCGGGCCAGCAGCGCAGTCCGGCGGATTGGGTCGTCACGTTCCGCTGGGCGGTCTCGGAGAACGTCACGAACCAAACCATCGGCGACATCACGGGCATCAGCAAACGGGGCTGGGACTACCTGTGGTGCGAATACCGGGACGCGGCCGGCGCGTCGGGCATCGTCGCCAAACCGATCGGCGTCCACGTCGAGCAAGTGTACAAGCTGGGCGACTTTTCCTTGCTGGGCATCTAGCCCGAGGACACGATGGCGGAACTACGCGACCCACTCAAGAAACTCCAACAGGGCGACCGGTTCGTCCCGGCGGCCCGCTCGTTCAACGCGTCGATCGACAACACGCTCGGCCGGAAGATGCACGAGCACGACCTGTCCGTGTCGCCGGCGATCGCCGGCGATGCCTCGGCGCTGGTCGTGCGAATCAGCAGCACGCTGGGCGTCGACCTGGCGGTCGGCTCGATCGTCGGCCTCGGCGACGTCCTCTACGATCCGGCGACCCACGCCGACGAATACCGGTACGGCAAGGCGAGTTTCCTCGGAATCACGCCGACCGCCTCCCAGGCGGGTAAATTCGCCGTCCTCGTCGAGCCGATCACGGCGGCCCAGGCGGCCGACGGCATCCTGGCCCGCGCGGTCGTCGCGGGGATCGCTCGCGTCCAACTCGACGTCCAAGCCGGACAAGAAGACTACACGCGCGCGGAGGTCGACCCAAGCCACTCCAGCCACCTCAACGCCTCGGCGACCGGCTCGGCCCAGATCCTCTGGCGAGCCGGGGGGTCCGGTCTCCAGGAAGCGACCGTCCGGCTCGCCCCGCCGTGCGCCCTCAACGACAGCCCCATCCGTCGCGTCGAACTCAAAACGGCGTTAACCCCGTCCTCGGACGGCAGCCCGACGACCGCCACCGCGCATCCGCTCACGGACAACGGGAACGACACGTACACTGTCGACACGACACCGGCCAACGAGTTGACTGTGATCGACCCGACCGGGTATCGTCGCGGCCGTGCGCGAGATCCCTCGGGCGATCGCGGAAGCTATTGTTGGATCGCGATGCTCGACGACGCGACGAGCGGCAAGTACGAAATCCTCGATATGGAGGAGATTGCGACCTGGTGCAAGGGTGTTGCTTCCAGTAGCGGGCGATTTGCGAGCTTCTCGGTAAACAACGTCGAGCCTCTCAATGGCCTGTCGCCGGTCGATTCGAGCGGCGAAATCGTGACGGTCTACAACAATTCCACGGTGGTCCGCACGATCCAGGATACCACGGTCTACTTCCAGTGGAGTCGCTCGCGCACGAACTCGGGCGCCTGGGTGGTCGGAATCGCGCCGCACCTTGCACGCGGCGGCCACGTGATCCTGACCGAGGACATGGGGGCGACCGTTCCACGGCAAGTCGCCGTCGAGTTCTATGAGTGGTATAGCGGTAATGCCCCAGACATATACAACATTGCCAGGGACCCCGACGGCTGTTTTTCGCGTGCTTTAAGCGGTGCATTCGGTCGTGTGTTTTACGACTCCATTCAGGATGACTACATCCTCTACTACTGCGAGCAAGCGGCCACCCGGTGTCGCGTGTCGCTCAACGGTGCGCTGTCCGCCACTGACACCACGGCGACTGTCGATGGTGTCGTCGGGCTCAACGGGCAAACGCCGAGTGTTGCGACAGTCAGTAACCCTAAGAAGCTTGCGGGGTGTGATAACGCTGTTGGTATCATTGAGTTCGACGAAGACGACACGAACAATTGGATTCTCACGGACGTCTTTGAGGCGACCGAATGCACGGTATTACTCAACGGCGCCCTGACCGGCGGCACGACGGCAACGGTAGACAATGTCGTTGGCGCAAACGGCCCGAGCCCCAACCCCGCGCCGTCGACCGTCTACAATCCCGAAAAACTCTGCGGCGCCGACAACGCCTTTGGTCGAATCCGAAGGTCGCCGGACGGATGGGCGCTGGTTAGTTGTCGGCACGTCGCTCGCGTGATCGCCTTCACGCTGACCGAGGACATGGGCGAGACGACGGCCGGGCAGGCGTCGGCCACGATCAACTCCCATTACGATGGCAGCGACCCGGGTTCCACGACAACGATTCTTGATCCACAGGGCATCTACCCTCTCGCCGAGAGCGGCGCGAAGGGGAAGGCGTACCACGATCCGGAGACCGGCAACTACATTGCCCAAGAGTGTGAACAGTCGCCGGTCGCGACGACGATCACGTGTCGCGTTAACAATGCCTCCGGCGTGGCCTACAACGACGCCACATTCCCGGTCGATAACGTCACGCCGATCGCGCCGGCCGACGCCGCCACCCCGACAGTCGCCTCGGTCGTGAACTTCCAAAATCTTTCAGCTGACGACGATACGCAGCTGATTGCCTTCAAGGTGGGGAGCGCGTGGTGGGGCTTCCTGCCGATTCCGTGGGAGACAATCGAGCCGATCACCAGCGCGACCTACACGGCGGCAACACGGAAGCTGGAGACGAAAACGACTAGTGCTCTGGTTATCAATAAGGGAACCGAGAGCTTGCCATCGACGGTGGTGGAATACACGACCATTACGTCGACCATGACCAACTTCCAAGTCGACACGACCAACCTCAAGCTTCAACGCAAAAACACCACCTTGACGGTCGTGGCGAAGGACTCCGAGGATGCTTCGTGGACCGACATCCACACGGGCGACGATTGCAGCAGCTAGGCGGCGAGACGTGGGAAATATCCAGTTCCGCGACAATAAGATTCTTTTCGGCGAGACCGGTAAGATTGCGATGCACGAGGATTGCTGTTGCGGCTCCAGCCAGACGGTCCTCCTGTATTTGCCAGTCATGACAAACAACGGATGCAACGACTGCGTTTCCGGCCTGTCGGACACAGGGCCCTACGACATGGGGGAGCCGGTTGATAGTGGCTCCGGGTACTGCGAGTGGACCTACACGTTTCCAGCGAACTCGGCATGTGGCGCGTCGAGCATTGTACTACGAGCCACCTACTACTCCACAATGATTCTCTACGAGGCATGGCTCTATCTGTCGAGCGGCACGCTCTATTTCACTCGCAATCGGACGGTTAGTGAGCCGGCAGAATGTGAGTTATTCACTCAATCGCTGGGCATAGGCACAAACAACTCAGGCTGCTTCGTGGCAAGCGGCCTTGGAGTGGATATCTACGTCTCATGATCGACTGCACCTTCTTACCCCATGGCGACGGCTGGCAATGTTCCCGTTGCGGACACACGCAATCGGTTACCGGTGCCATGCGCCGGAATTGCCCGGGGCCCCGTGGGCTCGGCGATCTCTTGGCGGTCTTCTTCGCGATGGTGCGGATACCCCGTCTTCTCCGATGGCTCGGGGTCACTGAGTGCGGCTGCGATCGGCGCCGACGTCGGCTCAATCGCTGGTGGTCATTTCGTCGCTAATCCCTCGTCCGTCGTCTCCTCGGCCGCTGGGAAATGTGCGATCGGATGGCCAATTCGGCCGATTTCGGAAAATAATTTCGAGCCACTTTTTCCACACGTCTAGGCGTTTTTCGCTCTTTTCGCTCTTTTCGCTCTTTTCGCTCTTTTCGCGTCGCCCGAAAAGTATCGGGATATCCCGTTATTCAGCTTTCAGCTGAACGCCCACCAGAGTCCCAACAGGATCAGCAGCGCGGCGGCGATAACGATCGGGCACCGCCATCACTTCCCGAATAATCCACCAGGGGTCAAGACCCTATCATAATTCCGCGTGTCCGGGGTTCGAATCCCTGCGCCGCTACTTTTGTTGCCGATTCTATTCGGCTTAGGGCAGATTTTACCGCCTTCGAGGGGGCAGGTGAACAGCGGATAGGATATCCGCGTGTCCGGGGTCGGAAAGCGAGCAACGCGAACTCCCGGCGGTCCGGGAGGTGCTTCGCGTGGCGACGCGCGAAGAGGTCCACTTAAGCGGTCGCATCTTCAAAAGGACGCCCTCGGGCGCGCGGCCCACTTTGAATCAGGCCTGAGACACACCTCCCCTACCGCCGGATTGTTGAAAGAAGGATCGAGGGGCGAGGGCGAAGGAAAACCATCGGAGCTCCCGGCGGTCCGGGAGGTGCTTCGCGTGGCGACGCGCGAGGAGGTCCACTTAAGCGGTCGCATCTCTAACAGGACGCCCTCGGGCGCGCGGCCCATTTCGATCAGGCCTGTTACACACCTCCCCTACCGCCGCTTTTTTCAAGAGGGATCGAGGGGCAAGGGCGAAGGAAAAACATCGAGGCTCCCGGCGGTCCGGGAGGTGCTTCGGGTCGCGAGGCTCGAAGAGGTCAAACTAAGCGGTCGCTTCTTTAACGGAACGCCCTCGGGCGCGCGGCCCACGGTTATGCAGGCCTGATACACACCTCCCCTACCGCCGCTTTTTCGTAAGGATCGAGGGGCGGGGGGGATGTATGGCAGAGGGCGAATCACATACAACGGATGTGCTACTGAGTTGGTCGGGGTCGCAGAGCAAGGCGGCCGCGTCCGCTTTTCGCGACTGGCTGCCGAAGGTGTTGCCCGGGCTGAGGCCGTGGATCTCGAGCAAGGACATCTACAAGGGAAAAATGTGGTTCGACGAACTGCAGGAAGTCCTCGCGGACGCGACCTCTTGCGTTATTTTCGTGACAAGCGAGAATGTCCACTCGCCGTGGATCTACTATGAAACGGGCGCCGTCGCCACCAAGAGGGAAGACGTGCATGTTTGCCCGTACCTCGTCGGCATCGGCATGGGCATGATCCAGGACGGTCCCCTGGGCCATTGGCAGGCCACGCTGGCCACGAAAGACGACACCCTCGCGTTGATCTTGTCGCTGAACAGGGCGCTGGCAACGCCGCACGACGAAACACTTCTCGAAGGCAACTTTGAGAGCGCTTGGATCGAAATCGAGAAGGAACTGAACAAGGTCCTTGGCAACTGCCAGCAAACGCAAGCTGCTAACGTGTTCAAGGGGAGTTTCAATCTCCGCGACGTGGCCCCCTCCATCATACTCGGGTCGGCGGAGGATCCGCTCGCCGGTATGACGCTTTCCCCGGAAGCTCGCGAAATACTTACGGAGGCAGCGACGCGCGAATCCCCGGTTAGCAGAAACTCGACGGCATTCGGTCGCACCGTCACTATTGGCACGGATCGTCAGGTCGTAACGGGCCAGACGGAAGAGCGTGTCGGTCTTAAATATTGGGAGGCGATTGACGATCTCGTCCAAGGCGGCCTCTTGGAACCTGTGGGCTCTGGTAACAGCCTTTTTCGCGTGACGGTCAAAGGCTATCGCGTCGCGGACGCCTTGGCGAAGCACACCCCGAAGTCGTAACGGTCGCTTTTCTCTATTGGGCCATCGACCCTTCAGGAGAGTTCGGCAGGCCCCAGCTGGGCGAACGCTCGTGAGACAATCGGAGTTCTCCGTGGTCTGATCAAGAAACGCGAGAGGGCCCGCAGGAGATACGGACCCTCTCGCCTGTAATCTTACACCTCCGCGGCTCACGTCGCGGAACGATGTAACCCCTTCGATCCAGAGGGAACGAAGAACGCAAACCTAACGTGAGATGCTACCATTGTTCACGCTGGCCTGTCAACACCTTGGCGGCTAGGCATCGTGAAAATGCAGCGAGCTGCAGACGATTCCACAGTCGGGACACTTGACTTCCTCGGGCATCATCACAAAATCGCCTTCCTCGAACGCCCCAACCTCGTACTCCGCCCTCAGCTCCTGCCTTGCCTCGTCGCTCATTTCCGGGACAAGACCACGGCAGAAGACCTCGCGCCCACAATTGGGGCAATCCCAGACAAAAGCGGGCCGCAGTTCCACTTCCATTTCTTCGCTCTTTGCACGATAATGGCCCCGCCTCCGACTCAGTGCGATTCTGTAGTCGCATCGAGACGGGTCGGTGGGGCGGTTACTACACCGACCGCCCAAGGCCATCAAGGAGACCTACCTTCGGTAGGGATGGCCGTGAAGCGGTGTAATCATTCCTCGATTTGGAGGTTTTTCTTATGAAGAACCGCAAACCTAAGAGGACCCATCAGAAGCCACGCGCTGGCTATAGGCTGATTTTCCGCCGATACCGGACCGACAAGTCCGGCAAACGGCTGGATGCTCACGCTTACGGCAAGAAGGCATGGCCCATGTGGGTCCGGAAGTAGTCGAAGGACTACTTCAAGCACCGGAGTCCGGCACGGATATCACCCGTGCCGGGCTCCATTTTGCTTGACGGAAGATCGAAAAGCAAGTGTTCGGCCCGAACGGGCGAATACTATCGACAACCGCTTCCCGCCACAATATCAATCCTACGGTTCTCGGCAGCCCCTCTCTCGGGTTAGGTGGTCGTCTACTCACGCGGATTTATCGCCAGACCTCTCGGGTGATGTGGTGCGGCACCTGGTGCATGGTACCACACCGGCGGCTTGCCATGCTCAGTCGTTGGAACGCACGCGGATAGCCTCCGTGGTGCCGTCCTCGGATTGCCATTCGGATTTTCCGATCTTGACCCGCTCGATCTCGATACGGGCGGCCGTCGCCGTGTCGCGAAAATGGAGGGTGAACGTAACATCCTGCGACTTGCCGCCGGGAATCGTCTCTTGGAAAATCCCCCCGAAACGGCTCTTGCCGTCCACGCCCGTCACTCTTCGACGGGGCTATTCGGCTGTGATCGCAGATGTTTGATAACTGCCCACCCGAGTGCGGTGGCATGGTTGCCGTACTTGCTTCGGTTGGGAGTAGCGACCGTCGGCTGCGGTCTGAACTGTGTGTACATCAATCGGTTCTCGATCAACTCTCGAATAGCCAGCCCATAAGCACATCGAGCAGCGGTCACGTCTCCCCACATATTGACAAGTTCGTCGGGCATCTGCTGCGAATGTAGCGAATTCTTCTCCGACTCCCCTTGGATCGTGTCATAATACAAAAGGCATGTAAGGGCTTCGGGCGTCAAATTCTCGATCCTCTGGGAAATCGCCTTCTCAGCGTCCGACTCCCAGTGCCTCGCGGCCGCAATGAATGCCTTGCCGATCTCCTCCTCCGCCTTTGTGCTGTCCTTCGCGTTGTAGTCGATGATATTGTTGTTGCGGATATCGAAGTGCAGATCGCGTTCTCCCTGCACCATGAGGATGATCCGTCCATTCGGTTTCAGGCCGAGAGCGATTCCCGTTTCCAGGAGGACGCCGGGGTTCTCAAACGTCAAGTCACCGACGAAAAGATGGGACTCTAGGATCTGTACAATGATCTCCTCGGTAATCACGCCCGCCTGAAGCTCCTTCTCGTCGATCCGCTTGGGAGTCGCGAACGGCTTCGATAAGTCGCCATGCTCGGTGGCGTACTTGGCTGCGGCCTCAATGATTTCTTTTTTCACGTCACGCGACCGGTAGCTGAATTGCTCGCGAAACGGCATGGCGACAAACGTTGAATACTCGGCGGCCTCAAATTGTTTGGCCATCGCGTCGTCGCGGTGCTCTTGATAAATGCGGTCGGGATTCATGGTTCTTGCCCCCGGGGTGTTCGTGGTAGATGCTGATTCGCTCATCGTAGCAGGTTGCCAAACAAGAAAAAAGCAGACCGGGCTTGACAGATTCGGGCGATCCGTTAGATTCACGGGCATAACGTTTGTTTTTGTTTTAGCATAACCGTTTCCGAAAGCTCACTCTGCTGATTGTCTGACCATATCCGCCCCGGCGACCCGGAAGGGCGTCTCCTGCAAGCGGATTCTTTCAGGCTCTGGCGGCCGCGGCCCAGGGAACGAAGCCGGCTACTGGAAACTAGCTATGCCGGCCTAACCAGAGTCATTTTCCGGCGCTACGGCCCCGGCCGACGGTCTTTGGTAGTATCTCGCGGTTGGTGTTGCTTGCCCTGCACCAGCCTGCACTACCAAAAGACCTCGGCCGTCGGCCCGCGCTTGAGGTACGTACCGTGCCACGGATCGCCGCCCACCGTCCGACACGCGCCTTCGCCGATCGACCCGGCGATGTGGCGACCCGCCGTCTCGATGGCCGAAAAACCGGACGAGGCGTTTTGACCCTAACCGAACCCGGTAATTCGGCGGGCTATTTTCGGCGGGGTGACATGCGGTTGTCACCCCGCGTGGGTACCCGCCGTGCTATAGTTCTCGCATCAACGGACTGCACGACCACCACGACGACGCCGATCGCCGGCACGGAGGTGACGCCGACCTGTCCCGGGCGTCCCGCGCGATCCGTCCAGGAGTCTCGTTATGTCCTTCTCCGACGATGCGCCCGGCTCGGCGCCCGGCTCGGCGTGCGCCCCGACCTTGCGGATCTGGTCGCCCGAGGTGGAGTGGCCCGATCCGCCACCGGAAAGCGCGCCGGGCGACGAGCATCGCTTGTCGCCGGCGATGACGCTACGCGAGTTCTACGATCGGTATGTCCGGCCGGTCATTCTGGCGGCGCGCAACGCGCGACCGAGGAACCTCGACGCCTACGCCCAATCGCTCCGCTACTGGGAGCGGTTCACCGGCAATCCGCCGCTGGAGGCGATCGACGAGTATGTCTGCGCCGAGTTCGTCCGCAAGGTGTCGCGGCTGCCGGGACGCGACCCGGCACGGAACGTCTCGCCGAACACGGTCCGGAAACATTGCACGCACCTGCAACGGCTCCTCGACCTGGCCGGACCGAAGACGCGCACCAACCGCCAGGGCAAGGGGCTGCTGATCGACCCGCCCTACCTCGAGCGTCCGCCGAAGCGCGAGGAGGAGCCGATCGAGGGGATCACGCTCGAGGAGCTCGAACAGTTCCTCGCCGCCGCGCGACACGCGCGACGGCCCCGCATCCCGGGACTGACGCCCTGGCGATTCTGGCGCGCGTTGTCGCTCTTCTTGGCGAATGTCGGGACGCGGATCGAGACGACCATCCTGCTGGAATGGTCGATGCTCCAAGACGACGTCCTCCATATCCCGGCGGAGATCGTCAAGGGCAACAACGCGAAGCGGATCCGGGTCAACCAGGCGGCCCGGGACGCCCTGCTCGGGGTCCGGACGGCCGACCGACGAATCTTCCCCTGGCCGTTGCGCGCCAAGAAGATGGTCTATACCCTGTCCGACCTGCAAAAGGTTCGGCGCGATATCCTCGCACAGACCGAGATCCCGCCGGCACGACAGAAACAACTCGGGTTCCACTCGTTCCGCCGACGACTGGCGACCGAACTGGCGCGAGTCAACCCGATGGTCGCCACCAACCAACTCGGGCACGTCGGCTCCGAAGTGACGCGGAAAAACTACGTCGCCGGGAGCGTCGCCACCGCCGTCCTCGAAACACTCCCCCAACCCAACACCACCCTCCCCACCGACCGCCAACTCCTCCTGTTTTGATTAGCGCTGCCGCGCCATGGCGGGGGCGGAGTCGGCCAGCAGGGTCAACTCCGCGAAGTGCGCTTCTGGGGGTTAGCGTTGCCGCGCCATCGCAAGGGCGACGTCGAGGGAAAGGGCGGACTTTGCCCAGTGCGCTTGTGGGGGTTGGCGTTGCCGCGCCATGGCGGGGGCGGAGTCGGCCAGCAGGGTCAACTCCGCGAAGTGCGCTTCTGGGGGTTAGCGCTGCCGCGCCACGGCGGGAACTGGGTCGACGCGACGGAGGGAACGACAATGCGACGCACTACGTGCCGCCGTTGCGGCCGGCGGTTCTTGACGCACCGAAACCTGCTCTACCCATGGGCCGATCAGTGGTGCGCCCGGAAGTGCTGGTTGGACGACGGCGCGCCGCCGTTGCGGCCGGTCGTCGATCCGCGAGTGATCGCCGAGGCGCGCGGGTACTTGCGAAGGAACCCCGAGCATGGACACGCCAAGCAAGAGGAGGCCGGCCGCGTGACGTTGCCCCGCGCGGCCGGCCTGGGTGGGCGGGCCGTGACACTCAATGACCGAATAGCGTGAACGACGCAAGCCCAAGGACCGTGCGACCGGCTCCCGCCGCCGGTCGCGCCATGGAGGAAACGATGGAGAGTACGAAGCAACAAGGATCGAGCGGCGTGACGTTTCTGTCGCGCGAGCGGATCGAGGCGTTGCGGCATATTCGCGAGGACGCGGTCGCGATCTTGGGGCTCGACGCCGAGGAGGTCCTGGAGCCGCTCCGGGCGACCGTCCGCAACGATTCCTTCTCGCCGGCCGAGCTGCTCGGCGTGCTGGCCGGCCGGATCGGCGACGGCACGCCCGACGTCCCCCTGGCCATCGCGGCCACGCTCGATGTCTGGGACGAACAACGAGAAGCGAGGGCGACCGGCGCCCTCGCTCCTCGTCGTTCGTCGGCCTCCGGCGACCGCCGGGGGCGTGGTGTGGGTCGTCGCGACGCGAAGAGCACCCCGTCGCGATGACGGAACCGAGTGCCGGATCGGCGGGGGCCGAGGAGCGTACCGCCGATCCGGCACGCAGAGAGGAACGGAATCCCATGCGATTCTCTCGACGATGCCGTGCCAACAGATGCCGTGCAAGCAAACGCCCCAAGAGGAGATCGCGACGCGTCGCGCCCGATCTGGCGATCCACCTCGCGGCCAAGCGAGCAAGCTACGCACGCTACCTCGAACTAGCGAACCGTTCCGGGACGCCGTCCACGTCGGCCGGCGTGATCGCCTGTTCGGCGGCCGTCGCCGTGATCGACGAGGTGCTCGACGGCCCGTTCCGGGGCGCGATGCGCAATTTGGCCGACGCGGCCGACCGGGAAGTCGCCGCGTTGCTCAGTAAGAACTAGCCGGAAGGAACGGAGACCCAAGGAGCACGCCATGGAAGTCGAGGCAGGCGGATGGTGGAACTGGACGTTTTGGGCTTGGGCCGCCGGCCTGGTCGGATGGCTGACGGCCGAGGCGATCGAGCAATGGAAGGACCGACGACCCTAGAACGCGTTCTGTTGGTCCGTGGCGTGTATTGCGCTTTCGGAACCGTGAAGACAGGACGCTGAAGACGCTACCGTCACGTCCGAGACGGACGAGACGGGCCAAGGATGGTACCATGCTGGATATCGAGTTGACCGACGGCTTCTCCATGGAGGAGCGAATCGTCTTGGGTCGCAAAGACCTGCGCCCCAATGACAAGGTCGTCTGGTTCTTCCTTTGGTGGCGAGGTCACCGAGCGCCAGGGACCCATCGCGTCAAGGCGGCGACCATTGACGGTGCGTGCGGGATCGACCAGAGGACCGTCCACGCGGCGATGGCTCGGCTCTGTCTCGCCGGACTGCTGAGCAGACTGGATGGCGACGACGATTCCGTGTCATCGCCGCGCGACGACTACCAGGTGGCCCTCTGGCGGCCGTGCCGCCAAGGACGCGAACCCGACGATGGCCGACAGCAACGCCTGGCACTCCAGTGCGGCCTGCCGGAGCACATCGACGGGGCGGCCCCGCGTCCCGTTGCGCCGGGCGGATCGGACGATACGCTCGGCCTCTCGATCGAGGTCCGAACGGTGTGGCACAATCGCGACCTGAGCCCGAACGACAAGATCGTCTGGCTCCTCTTGTGGCGACGCGCCGGGGCGACGCCCGGAATCTATCGCGTCACGTCGGCGGCAATCACCGCCGCTTGCCGGATCGACCCCAAGACCGCTCGCACCACAATGGCTCGCCTCAGGGGCACCTCGCTGATCGACATCATCGAGCATCACGGCGACTACCGATTCGATCTTGGGTTGCCGTGTCCCCAAGATCGCAAGCCGGACGACGAACGACAGCAACGCCTTCCCCTCGGCGACGTTTCCAATCACATCGCGGGCGGTCTTGCGCAAGACCGCCCGCCAGTCGAAGAGGTCACGGGTGGTTTTGCACAAAACCGCCCGCCAGTCGAAGAGGTCACGGGTGGTTTTGCACAAAACCGCCCGCCAGTCGAAGAGGTCACGGGTGGTTTTGCACAAAACCGCCCGCCGGTCGAAGAGGTCACGGGTGATTTTGCGCAAAACCGCCCGCCGGTCGGTCATCCGCTGGCCGGATCGAGGTCGTTTCGGCGGGTCTACGCGGCACTCGGACCGCAAGACACACCTACTCTCGCGTGCGTGGGCGCGGCCGCGCGCGCTTTGGACCAAGAACAAGAATCTAATTTACCAAAGTACCAAAGCCTTCAAAGAACCAAAGCTACCAAAGTGGACACCTCAAGGGTAGTTCTTGAAGAGGGGCGGGGGGCCGAGAGTCAGGCGGCGATCGCGGGACCGGGGGGCCCCGCCGAGCCGGCGGACGAGGGATGCGGATCGCGGGCCGTGCAGCCGGGCCCCGTCGCCGGTCCCTCGCCGCTGGTGTCGGCGCCGCTGGTCCCGGCCTTGACCGAGGCGCTCGACCAGGTCGGCCAGCGGACCACGCCGGCGGCTCAAAAGCTCAGGCTGAGACAAGAGATCCTCGCGACGGTCGCGAGGGCCGGGCCGAGCCCCAACGGCAAACCGCTCAGCGAAGCGATCGCCGGCAAGGCGGCCGACCTGGTCGTCTACCACGGGCTGGAGGAGGAAAAGCTCCGCGAAGTACTCGGCGACGTCATCGCGATGCACCGAACAGGCAAGCTCCGCGATCCGCCGGGGTTCTTCAACGCGAAGGCGGCCGCACTGGCCGGCCGGTGCGGCGTCGCATGGTGCAAGAACGGCCGGGTCCGGCAACGGGAGTGACGGGGGTTGAGCGATGAGCCGTGAGCTATGAGGAAGAGACCACGAAAGGAGCGAAGACATGAGTGAGAACCTGGGCAAGCCGGACAGCCGGCTGCATGATTTCGGTTGGGCCAAGGAGAAGATGCAAGAAGGGCTGTGCGTCGAACGCGAGTGCTGGAGCCGCCGGCGGCTCGTGTTCCTTCGCGAAGGGCGAACCATAGACCACGTGGAGGGCCCCTTGGGCCGGATCGGCGTGACTGAGTTCGTGAGCTGTCCGCATTTCTGCATGCTGCTGCCCGGCGGCTACCTGGAGGTCGGCTGGCGACCACTGCCGGGTGATCTGCTCGCCTTTGATTGGCGGGTGTCCGAGGGGCCAACCCCGGAGCAACAAGGGAACCAGGATAGCCATGGCGAGTGAACCGTATTGCTAGCCATGGCGTGGAAACGCTAACCAACAGGAGGAAGTGATGGTGAAGGGCAGGAAGACGACGGTGACGGCCGTTGCGCTTGAGGCGATTGGGCTCGGGGTGATCGACCCGAGCCCGTTCCAGCCGAGGACCGAGTTCCCGAAGGAGGAGATCGACGGCTTGGCCGAGTCGATGACGGCGGCCGGGCAAATCCAGCCGATCGTGGTTCGACGCAAGGGGAAGCGGTACGAACTGATCGAGGGCGAGCGGCGGCTGCGGGCGGCGAAGGTGGCCGGCTGGCCGGCGATCCGGGCCGAGGTCCACGAGGCGGACGATGCGACCGTCCGGTTGATGATCTTCGATTCGCAGTCGCAACGGAAGGCGCTGAATCCGATCGACGAGGCCCGCTCGATGCGGACCATGATTGACGAAGGGGACGCGGCCGGGCCGACCGAACTGGCCGGCCGGCTCGGCTGCTCGCAAGGACACGTGAGCAACCGGCTGCGCTTGTTGGAGCTGCCGGCCGCTTGGCACAAGCGGATCATTTCGGGAGAAATACCGCCGACCCATGCCCGGGTGATCGCGAAATACAAGGACTCGCCGACGGCCCTGAAACAGATCGCAAAGGAACTCGACCTGAGAAAGAAGGCGGGGGACACGCTGGGGACGGTCAAGACGTTCGCCGAGGATGTCGGCTGGGCGATCCGCGATAGCTGCAAAGCGATCGGCGGCGGGCAGTGTTACAACCGCGAGCTCGGCCGACACGTCACGCGATTCAAGCCGAACGACGACCAATTGGCGAAGCTCGATGTGGTCGAGGACCACGAAGGGCAGAAGTTCGCCGCGAACGTGACACTCTGGGAGAAGTTGCAAGCCGAGCACGTCAAGCAACTCGGCAAGAACGGCGAATCGAAAAAAGGGAAGACGCCGACGAAGCCAAAAGAAAAGAAGAAGGTTTCGGCGGCCGAGGCGAGGCGGATCGAGAAGGAGCGGGCGGCCGCGTTTCGGGGCAAGCTGTGGGCGTGGTACGTGAATTGGTTGCGGTACCTGATCGCCGCGACGATCGAGAACACCGACCACTGCGGCGAGGACGAACGGCGGGCACTGCTCTTGTGGGCGGCGGTGACGCTCGGCGATTCGTTGGACCGCGAACGGACGCTTGACGTTGCGTGGCGGAAGCTGGGGAAGCGAGCGAAGAAACGCCCGGGGTTCGGGATTGACGTCGCCGGGATCGTCACGGCGGAGCAGTCGCCGGCGATGACCGAAGAGATGGAAATTGCCGTCCTGCGGGGGATCTTTTGGAATGACGACGAGCCGGGGTTGGCGTTGGAACATGACGTCCTGACGATCGCGGAGTTCCTGGAACTCGATCACCGGACGATCGAGCCGTGGTGGGGCGACGAGCAGGCCGGGCCGTTGACCGACGCCTATTGGGCGATGCACGACAAGGCCCGGTTGACGGCGATCGCCGAGGAGTACGAGCTCGAAATCAAGGCGTCCGCCGCGAAGGCGGACCTGATCGAACGGCTCTCCAGCGAACGGGCCGTCTTCGATCGATTGCCGGGTGAGTTGGCGACGATCAAGCGGCCGAAGTGATCGGAGTGAGGGGATCGCGCGGAGACGCGGAGAGAAGAGGATCGCCTTGGTCCTCGAAGAACAAGGGAACCGACGCGACCATGGCGAGTGAAGCGTTTTGCTCGCCGTGGCGTGGAAACGCTAGAGGAGAGACAGGGATGTTGACGTTGACGCGAAAAGTGGAGGAGAAGATCGTCATGTTGGACCGGGAGACGGGTCGGGTGATCGCGACCGTGCTGCTGGCCCGGATCGACGGGAAGCAGGTCCGGCTGGCGATCGAGGCCGGATGCAATATCAAGATACTCCGCGAGGAGCTTCAGGGGGACCTGCCGGCGACGTGTCGACCGTAGCCTAACCGGGGAAGGGGGGGGAACGATGGTGACAGGGGACGGTCGGGAGCCGTCGGACGACCTGGTCGTGCTGGCGATGCTCAAGCACCGCGCGGTCAAGGCGGCCGCCGCGCGGCAATTGGGGATGTCGCCGGGCCGGCTCGGCCGGCGGCTGGCACGGATCGCGAGGACACGGAAATGGTCGCGTCCGCCGCGCGGCGGGTCGCGGGTCGACCCGTCGACGATCGAGGACCCCGAGTGGCGTGCCTATCACGGGGCGACCGAGGGGGACGATTCGGAAGCGCGGAATCGGTTGGTGATTCGCTATCGCCCGTTGGCGCAGTACCACTGGCACCGTTATGTCCGAACGTTGCCGCCGGGAGCCGATTTCGATGCGTTCTGGTCGGCCGCCCATATGGCCCTGCTCTGGGCGATCGCCACGTTCGATCCGGGCGCCGGAGTCGAGTTCTCGACCTACGCGACGCACCGGATATGCGGCGCGATGGCGGACGAGGCGAGGAGGCAGGACACGGTCCGACGCGTGCATCGCGGTCGGATCACCCGGCGGGACGCGCTGGTCGAGCAGCTCGCGCACCGGCTGGGCCGCCGGCCGTCGACCGAGGAGATCGAGCGGGAGTTGATCGCCGTGTATGGCGACGAGGCACGGGGTCGGCCGGCGACCGATTGGCGTCACCGCCACCAGGTCCGGCTCGGCTTCGGCGACGAAGAGGACGCCGGGCCTTGGGGCGACGAGCCGGCGGCCGACCCGGTCCGACACGATCGCGCGCCGCTCGACGAAATGGAGACGCTCCGCGAATTGACGCGCGGGCTCTCGAAGAGAGATCGTCTGATCGTGATCGAATACTACTGGTTGGACGTCACGATGAAGGAGATTGGGGCGGGGCTCGATCTGAGCGAATCGCGGGTCTCGCAAATTCACTCGGCGTGTCTCGCCGAGATGCGGCAGCAGCTCGAGGGGAAGTGACATGGAACGGATCGTGAGTCGATGCCCGTGCGGGCGGAAGCTGGTGCTTGACTTGCTCGGCGAGCGGGTGACGTGTCGCGTGACCGGGGCGGCCGAGAGGCTGTATTGCGTGACGCGGTGCCCGACCTGCGACCGCGACTTTTCGGGCCTGACCGCCGAGCAGGTCAAGGACGAGGTATTTCGGAGTTAAGGGGGCATTGAGCGATGAGGGCATCGCCAAGATGCGGCAGCTTATCAAGAATCAGGTGTTTGGAGGTTAGCCATGGTGACAGCGACGAAAGCGAGACGGATCGACCCCGAGGTGCAGAGGGCGCATTGTCCGGTCTGCGGGGAGATTCTCTACCGGGGATACGGCAGCCCCTGGATGTTGTGCTGGCATGGGCACACGAAGCTGCTGCCGACGGTCAGCAACCGCGTCTTCCGGGAGGCGCGCGTGATGAAACTTCCCGTGGCGACGCTGGTCGACGCGAGGAACGGGCATTGGGAGATCGCGGGGCTGGAGGGGCTCTGGACCTGGCTCGACGACGCCAAGGGTCTGATGACCTGGCACTCGGGTCCGAAGCCGGTCCCGGCGTGCCAGGCGATCGCCCAATCGTCGCGGACACGAGGTGGCCGACGGGGCAGGCGGCCACGCGCGGTCCGGTTCGGTCGCGTTGGGCGGTACCCGGACAACCAGGAAAACCAACCACGGGGAACGAAACATGAGTGATAGTGACGAACTCATTGAGTCGATCGAGACCGACGGCTGTCTCCTTCCCGCCGTGGCGCGGTAACGGCCGTCGGGCCGGGTATACTTGGCGCTTTGGAATGAACTTCGATGTTCGCGCTTCCGGGGAGAATGCGCCATGCCTGAACCGCTCGCCTACTCACGCGCCGATCGGGGCGACCCACCGCCGAACGATCGCGACTCGGCCCTTGCTCGCGAGCCGGGGCCGAACGAGCCGATCTTTGCGCGGGACGCCGACGCCGGGCCCGCGACGCCACGCCCCGAGCCCACGGTCTCTTGATGCCACGTAGGGTGCCCGCTCGCACGATACGCCTGGTGCGGAAATTGCTCGACGACGGCATGCCCAAACGCGCCGTTGCGCGTCACGTCAAGGTGAGCCGATGGACGGTCGCTCGGGTCGCTCGGGGCGACCGTCGGGCCGAGCCGGCCGCCAGCGATCGGTGCGAGGGCTGCGGCGGCCTGGTCCGGCTCCCGTGCCGCGTCTGCGCCGTCCGCCGGCTGCTGCGGTCGGGCAAGGTCCGACCGGCCAGCGAGTTGCCCGACGCGCCGGCCGAGACCGATCCGTTGGCCGTCGACCTACGCGGCGAGCGGCGCCGACGCTACGAGGCGCTCCGGAGGGAAAAGCAGGCCGCCGGCGAGCCGCCCCGCGATGGCCCGGCCCATCCGGAGACGGTCTATCGGGAGGAAGCCGAACCATGCGAACCGTGACCGACGAGTGCTTTTCCCCGGCCCAGAAGGCGCAACTCCAGAACGTGGCAGTCCTGGCCGAGATGCTCCGGGGGGCGGTCCGCGACGCCCGACGGGTCGGGCTCGCGATCGATATCACGACGGCGGTCGGACACGGGGTCTTGCCCCTCGACTGCCGGTTGACCCTCAAGCAAACGGGAGAACTCTCGGTATGAGACCACCTATCCGAACCCTCGGGCGACTACTCGTCGCGGGCGTCGCCACGCTGGCGCTCGTCCTCGTCGCGGCGGTGATCGCGCGGGCCGAACTGCCGCGTGAGTTGAAGCGTGTCCAACCGAACCTCTGTCGCGTCGTCGCGAAGGACCGTTCGGCCGGAAGCGGTTGTTACCTCGGAGCCGGGTTGGTCCTCACGGCCGACCACGTCACCCGCGACTCGTCGACCGGCAAGGTCGACTTCTTCGGCGGGGGCGAGTATCGCTACGAAGTGGTTGGGCGATCGAAACAGTTCGATGCGTCCTATCTGCGGATCGAGCGGCCTATTGAGGCGAGTATTCGCGGTGTCCCGCTGGCCGGCGACGTCGGCAAGGGAACGATCGTTTGGAAGGCGGGCTACGGCCGGACGCCGGGCAAACTCTACTGGCACAAGGGGACGGTCGCCTCGATCACCAGCAATGGTCGGATCGAACTGACGCCCTACTCGATCAGCGGCGACAGTGGCGGGCCGGTCTTCACGATTGATGGGAAGCTGATCGGCTGTTTGCATTCAACGAGCATCGGGACGAACCGGACCTACGCCAACCTGGCGAGCACGACGGCCAAGACGCTCGGCCCGATCGCCAAGGATGTTTTGGACGTCGAATACGCGCTGGTCGCCGACTGCGGGCCCAACTGCCGCTCGGGCGGCGGGCTCTTGCCCTGGCTACAGCCCCGCTCGGGCAGCGGTCCGAACACGGCCCCGAGGGCACCCGGCGGAATCCCGGCCGAGACGCTCCCCGCGCCCGACACGTCGGTCATCTCGGCGACGATGCAGGCGATGCGGGCCGAATCGGACGCCGCGTTGGCCGCCGCCCAGATGGAGATCGAGGCGGCCCGGGCCGAGTCGGAAGCAGCGGCCAATGAACTTCAGCGCCAAGCACGCCAACACGAAGTGGCCGAGGCGGAAGCGGCTCGCCAGGCCGAACTCGACACCCTGCAAGAACGGATCGACGCGGCCGAGGATCGCGCGAACCGCGTCGACCCGGTCGACCTGGTCGCTCGCTATATCGGCTGGATCGTCGCGGCGATCGTCCTGATTATCTTGCTGTGGAGGAGAAAACAAGAGGGGACGGTGACCGTCGCGGGGGTGCGGCAGGACGTGGCGACCGCCCAGGCGGCCGGGCAGCATGTCGCCGACGCCGTGGCACCGGCACCTTCACCGGCACCGACGCCGGGCGCAAACGCCCCCATGCCGCATAGCGTGGCGGCCCGTGCGGCGGCATCGAAAGTGCGGGAGGCAAAGGCTCTGGCCGCCGAAGAGGAAGCGAGGGCGAAGAGAGAGATAGCGAGAGCCAGCGAAGACGCCCAGCGGGACGTCCAGGCGATCACCGAGGCGGCCGAGGAGCTTGGGGAGGACGCATGACGACGAACGAATGGATCGCCTTGGCGGCGACGATGGGGGTTTATATCGTGCCGATGGTCGTCGGTGTCCTGCGGCTGAACACGGCCGTCGTGACGCTGACCGCCAAGGTCTCTGATATCTGCAAGAAACTAGACAAGGTGATCGCCTTCCAGGATTCCCGTCCGTGCGAGCGCCACGCCGCCGCGATCGACGACCTCAAGGAAGAGGTCGACCGACTGAGAAACGGAGGACGATGACTCGATGAATACCCTGCACGACTGGACGCCAAAACCGTCATGGCGCGCGATCCGCGCCGGCCACGGCGGATCGGTTACCGCCGACGTGACGTATCAAGGGGATCGATTCATAGTCACGGTCGGCGTGCCGTCGATCTGGCCCCCGGTCCCCGAGCCGACCGACGAGGAGCCGGCACCGATCGCCGAGCCGCCGAGCGCCGAGGAGTTGGCGGCAATCCCCGGCTGGATACGCCGCGCGATCAAGGCACGGGCCAACGAAATCTACCAGAGCCGCCATCCCGAGGTGGCGGACACGTCCGATGCCGACTGGGCCGCCGCGATGGCGAACAGCCTCCAACAAGAATTCGCGGAGTAACCGATGACGCTCTACTACGTCGATTCCACCCGCCCCGACGACACGGGCGACGGCCTGTCCTGGGCAACGGCCAAGAAGACGGTGGCCGGGGTTCAGGCAATCGGGCTCGCTTCGGGCGATACGGTCTATCTGCAAGGAACGTTCCGCGAGGCGTGTATCTTGACCGAGGATGGCGTGACTTGGGATGCCGTCGAGCGGGGGCTCGCGACGATCAGCGGGGCCGACGCGCTGGTGAACGGTTCGTTCTCGCTGCATAGCGGCAACACGTACAAGATCACCATGGCCGATCCGATCGTGGTTCTCGAAGATGACGGATTGCTCGACGGGCTTGACGGGCGAGACAACAAGGTGATGCTGGTCGAGGCGGCGAGTGTCGCGGCGGTCGAGAGCACGCCGGGAACCTTTTATCACGACGGGGCCGACCTCTACGTCCAGGCGTCCGACTCGTCCGACATCACGACGAACGGCTATCTCTACGAAGGAGGCGCGAGGGCGACCGGCATTGCCGTCACCGGCGACGGCGTCACGCTCAACCGCCTGAAGGCCGAGGGCTGCACGTCGGAGGGGATTTCGACGACGGCCGCTGGCTTGAGTGTCTTGGGGTGCGAGTCGCGTTTTCATCACGACGCGAGCGTTAAGATCGCCGGTCCCGCGCAGGGGACCCTGCTCGAAGAGTGCTACCTACACGATACGGTCGACGCCAGCAAGGGCGCCGTCTACGTCACGGGGGCCGCTGCCGTCGGGAACATCGCGAGACGCTGCCGGTTGGAGCAGCCGACGACCGCCGCCATCGCCGTGCGGGTCGCTAACGGGTCGATCCTTGTCGAACAGTCCTATTGCGCCTCGCCGAATGCCCAGCAGTGTCTCTACGTCACTGGAACTTCCGCAACGATGCGACTGCGCCACAATGTCATCTACGGCGCCGTCTATCAGACGGTCGGCTTCCGTTACGGCGCCGCCGGCGGCGAGGTGCATGGGAACGTCTTCCTGCCGGGCGGCAATACGAGCGAGACGATGCTCTACTCCAAGGACGTGGTGGGCGAGATCGTCGCGACCAACAATACGTTCTATGATCCGATCAGCTTCGATAGCAATATCAAGTTCCAGGGCACGGCCCAACGGATTATCTTTCGGAATAATATCGTGGTGACCGGAACGGCGTCCCTCGCGAACTTCTGGGCCGAAACGACGGCGAACGTCGACGCGGACTACAACCTCTATTACGGTTCCAGCGTGACGTGGAAGTGGGGTGGGACCGACTACACCGATTTTGCGTCGTATCAAGCGGCGAGCGGCGAGACGAATTCAGAATGGGGCGATCCGTCCTTCGTCGACGCGACGAATGGGAATCTCGCCTTGGCCCAAGATTCCCCGGCGATCGGCATGGGGCAGCCGGCCGGTGAGATTCTTGACGATCTCTCGGTAATTCAGGCTCACCATCTCTTGCTCCAGCCAGGGGCCACGTGGCCCGGCGGTGTCGGCACGCAGTTACAGGGGATCGACGGGCTCGGCTGGACTGTTGGGGCGTTCGCTCGAAGCGTCGAGCAGGTGGCCGAGGAGACGCTCGACGATACGGCCGACCTGGCAGCCATCGATATCGCGGTCGCTGCGATCGATGGCAACGTCGAGGACGTGCTGTCTGACACGACCGAGATTAAGGGGCATACGGGGACGACCGGGGTCAAACTAGCCGATTCAGAGGACGTCTACCATGCCGACTTGATGGTGACGGTCGACACGAACAACAGTCGGGACGAGTACACGGCGCAGTGGTTCAAGAACGGCGTGGCCGTCACGTCGGGGATCACGTCGCCGACGCTGCAAGTCATCAAGCGGGCCGACGGCTCGGACTTGATCGCGGCAACGGCCATGACTCAGATCGCGTCGACCGGCGTCTACACGCTCGATGAAGCGACGAACCAACTCACCAAGGGGGAGGCGGCCATCGCGATCGTCACGGCGACGATCGGCGGCGGCACGCGAACCTGGCGGCAGAATATCGGGAGGGACGACGCACGATGAACCCACGATGCTTGATGCCGATGGTGCGGCAGAGACGACGCGTTGCCGGGGAATCGATCCAGACCGCCCGTCGGATCGAACGCGGGCGAGCTACCGCCGGCCTGGTCTATGTCGCCGGAGCGCGACGAGGAGGCGTCCATGGCTAATGCGATCGACTTTCTCGGGACGACGTTCCTCGACGGCGGTGCCACGCTGTTGGCGCGAGTCGAACAAGACGGCGTCCTCATCCAACAAGCCGATATCGCGTCGATCGCGTACACGATCCATGCGCTCGACGCGGACCAGAATCGGACCGCCGTCACGGGCCACGAGGCCGTGACCGTCGCGGTCGGCGAGGCCGTCTTCGATGCGCTCCAGACCGACGACATGTGGACCGCCGACGCGAGTGGCTACAACCTGCGGATCGTCGTCGACGGATCGATCAACCCGCCATGGCCCACCGCCGGCGTGACCTATCTGGTCGTCGCGACGATCACGCCGCACGTCGGTCAACCATTCGTCGTGCGCTGGCGACCAACCGCCCGATAGAGGGGGCGGGTCCTTCCTGGCGGTCTCAAATGGTGAG
>Ga0180434_10001316_pt1 | contig 35717 bp, 36 predicted proteins | sample SS_ome_7_FD_132453 | JGI IMG/M metagenome (GOLD analysis project Ga0180434, IMG submission 132453) | Hypersaline lake sediment archaeal communities from the Salton Sea, California, USA - SS_1_D_2 metaG | ecosystem: Environmental > Aquatic > Non-marine Saline and Alkaline > Hypersaline >... | reverse complement strand
GGGAACGGGCACTGGCCGACCGTAAAAAGTCGGCGTTCCGGTAGCATTTTTGCGCTTTCTTCATGCCGGTATTATAATCCAGGTTGGACAAGATTACCAATCGGCCGGCGGATCCAGTACCCGTATTTGAAGAAAAGATTGTCCGTAAAAAATGACATTCCGGCCCCCGGGGATTGGTATTGCTCTTGCTAATGATTATCAGGAGGTATGCCATGAAAAAAAGGTTTTTGATTCTGTTGATTGTCATTTCGTTCTTTGTTCTTCCCTTGAATTCCTATTACCGGAGCGGTCACCAGTCACGCAACCCCCTGTCCCTTTCCTTCAATCTCGGGTATGCCACTGCACTGAAGGATATCCTGACCGATTATTCCTATACCTGGGGGGATTATGATTACGACATCTACGAAACGGGGACCATCGATTCACTCTTCTACCGGAATCGCTTCAGCGGGGCCATGGCCCTGGACCTGAAAATGAGTCCCTATTTCGGCATTTCACTTTCCGGCGCCTATGTCCGGCAGCAAGCCGACGTAAACGCCGATTACGAAATGAATATCACCTGGTGGGACAACACCCGGTCACAGCTGACGGGAGAAGGCATGGAGTTCGGCTATATCGACATTTTCCCCCTCTCCCTGAACCTTTTTTTCACCGCCCGGATGGGGAACGGATTGCAATTCAAACTCTACGGGGGAGCCACTCTCTTTCTGGTCAATTATGACCTGCTGTCGCAGGTGGGGTGGGGCATTATGTATGAAGATGCCTACTATTATTATCCCGACTGGTTTTCCATTGACGTGGACATCTATGGACCGGATCAGGTGTGGGGAGGAAACCTGGGGATCGAGTTCGAGAAACGGTACAGCGCCGGGCTCGGCCTGTTGTTCGGCCTGCAGTATTTTTTCGCCCCCGAGGTGGAGTACCTCTGGACCGTGATCCCCAAAACGGTCTGGGAAAGCGAATACGAAAACGGGATCCTCTACGATGCTCCCGACATCCATGAAGCGGGGGACATCACCGCCCTGATCAACCTTTCCTTTCTGAGAATTTATGCCGGGATATCGATTCGCCTGTAGAATCAGTCGATTTTGTTATAATCCGTCAGGTCCCCCATCAAAAGGGGATAGATTTGCAGGCAAATCCAGGCATCGGTGGCTGCGTAGAGCAGCTGTTTATGGGAGAGTTGATCCCGGGCCCAGTTGGAAGTCTGGCAGGATTTGGATATGCGCTGTCCGAGGTAGCGGGCGGACAAATTCCGCGCTCCGGATTGAATGATCCCCTTTTTTTGGGCGATCTTGGCCAGATCAACAAAACCCCGGGCATGGAACCGGTGCGACTCTTTCAAGCGGCAAATGTCCCCCTGGGTATCCACCCCGATTTTTTTTATCCCTTTTTTCTCCAGGATTTTCAGCAGGGGGGCCGGGTCATCCAACCGGTCCAGACGGAACAGGTAGGCCTCGTTGCTGCTGGCCAGCTGAACCAGTGAAATCGGAAATGACTCCCCGGGTTTGAAAGAAGGCCGGCTTTCGGTATCAAATCCCAGCCGCCGGTGCAGGAGAAGATACCGGGCCATCCGGCGGCACTGGCGGTCATCGTCGATCAAATGAATTTTACCCGGGAACCGTATGATCGGCAGGGCATTAATCTGGTCCCGCTCCATCCGGTTTATACCGGAGAGTTCATTGCTGTTATCAGCCATTGGATTTCCGAATATAACAAATTACCGTTTTTTGCACCAGAATTCAAGTTTTCTGTTCCCACCCCGACCTTCCGGGGGCCTGATCCAACCGCCAGGGGAAAGTTTTACAAGTAAGATTAACAGGTCCCGGCTGCAATTTTTTTATCCCTTTGTGCGTATAACAAGGTATGAAGGAAACCGTCACCACATCGGAGACCGGAACGGGTATTCTCTCTTCTGTTTCACGGTGCCTGTCCGGGGACTCAGAAGGGTTTAATGCAGTTGTCAGTCAATATCAGGGAAGCATATACCGGATTTGCTGCCAGATAATCCAAAACCCGGAAGAAGCCAAAGATGCCGTTTCCGAAGTATTTCTCAAGGCCTATTCCAACCTGGCTCACTTTGATCAGACCCGTCGGTTTTCCGCCTGGCTATACCGCATAGCCGTCAATCACTGTATATCGGTGGTCCGGCGAAAAAGGAAAGAAGCCAGATTTTTCAAAGATCAGTCGGATAACCCGCCGGCATCCGCAGAAAGTCCATCAGGCAGCTTTTTCCATGCAGAACGCTCCCGGTCAGTCTCGGGTTTACTGAGTCGGGTACCGGTTAAATTCAGAAGTGTCTTAATCCTCAAATATTACCAGGATCTTACTTATGACGAAATTGGAGAAATCATGAATATACCCAGGAATACCGTCGCCAGCTATCTCCTTCGGGGGAAAAAAAAATTAAGAAAGCTAATGGAGAACAAGGGGGTATCCCATGAAATGCTGTAGGGAAATTATCCTGCTCAAATATTCAGACCGGGAGCTGAAACCGTCAGTATCCCGGAAGATCCGCACTCATCTTGAAAAATGTGCCCGCTGCCGGGGCCGGCTGAAAGAACTGGAATCCGAAAATAAAGCTATCCGGAAAATGTTCCTGCCGGTTTCAGAAATGCCGGACCTGACAGGAGTTATTGGCAGCCGGATTGCCGGACAGGATCCGGGGCAGCTCCACCGAAACCGGCCGGGCCCGTTGATTAAAAACAGGTTGGCCCTTGTCGCCGCTTCACTTTCTCTCATATTTATTCTTACCTTCCTTGTCCTTCGGCAACCCTCGAAACCTTCCATTAACCGGGTACTGCTGGTGCAATCCAGTGTAAACCGCCAGATTGCACAGCCCTTTATCTATCAAGATGAAAAACCGGACGTGCTATACGTATGGCTGGAAAAATCATCCCAGGAGAATTAAACCATGAAAAAAGCAACGACAGTCTGTTTTGCGCTCTTTATCATCATGTTGTTCAGCCTGAACCTCAGTGCCCTTCAGAAAATTACAATTCAAATTCGCCTGTACGAAGGGGGTCGGGATAAAACCGCAGATGGTGTCATGACGTTTCCGGAGTCAGATACACTCGATATCAAACAGGTTAAAATTTATACGTCCATAAGCTCCATTGACGAGAAAGAGTCCCTGATGAAAATCTACGGGTTGGCGGAACTGAAGGAACTGAAATCAATGAAGGTCTTTCTTGAGGCAAACCATTCCGTCTCCCTGCCGGTCTCGATCGGTAATACACGCGCAGAATTCGAGATCCGGCATATGGAGAAAAAAACCGATGAATTTGAAATCAGGCTGATCAACACCTCCGATGAAAGCGAAATCCTCCAAAGCCGGATCATTCTACCCCAGGAAAAGACCGTTGTACTGGGACTTAAAGATTCCAAAACCGGCCTGATTTTCCTCTCCCTGAAAAGGGAAAAGGATGAATCAGATCCCCGATACCCCGATGCCCGGGCCATCATCTATCCATCCGCCCGGGTCATGGTCACCCCCCCCTATCCTCCGGAAGCCAGGGAAAAAGGGATTGAAGACGTGGTCAGGATCAAGGCCTCCATCGACCCGGAGGGGAATGTAACCCGGGTAGTGGTCCTGGAAGGGAGCTATTCCATCCTGAACGAAGCGGTAATCGAGGCCCTCAGGCAGTGGAAATACGAACCCATGACCATCAACGGGCATTCAAGAGAGGTCGAGGTGGAAGTGAAAATCGTTTTCAAGCTTAAGTAATCGATGTCCTCACAGCACCCGGACCGTGTAAAGCGCTGATTTTTTTCTTGCAAATTTTCGCCGGTTTGTCTACCATAAAAAACTTACGGAACCATGAAACACCGGAAACCATTGCTCTACCTGGTACTTTTGCTGTTTGCCGGCAGCGGACTGTCCCGGGGATCGGACGATCCGGTGCGGATCGGGATCGGGGCCTATCCGGAGAACCTCCACCCCTCCTATGCCACCGACGAGACCTCCCAGATGGTCGTCAACAAGGTCTACCAGGCCCTTTTTGATTTTTCACCCGACGGCGGAATCCGGAATTGCCTGGTCCAAAGAACGTTTATTCACTCTCCACGGGAGATTACCCTCGTCCTCAAGAAGAACATCATCTTTTCCTCCGGCCGGCAATTGACCGCCGATGATACAATCGCTACTTTTCATATCCTCCGGGATTCCCGGTACCGGTATCCCTACCGATCGGTCCTCGAATTTCTCTCCACCATGAAAAAAATCGATCCCCACCGGATTGCCCTGAAACTCAAACATCCCTACGCCCTCTGGAAACACCATCTGACTTTCAAAATTCTGCCAGCCGATGAGATTCTATCCCTGTCCCCCGAAGAGTTCCGCAAACACCTGCCCAGTGGCACCAATGCCTACCGTTACCGGGACCTCCAGCCACCGGAGGGAGTCCTCCTGACCCCCAACCCCCATTACCCCCGAAAAGACCTCCCACCGCTGGCGTTCCGGGTATTCACCTATCCCCACCTGGCTCCCGCAAAGCTGCTGACCGGTGAGCTGGATATCTGCGGGTTCCCGGCTGAGCAGGCCGCCCGGTATGGTCGGAAAAAACCCTGGCAACGGCAATTTCTCCTTCATCGGTACTGGAAGGTGGGGTTTCATTTCCTGGTTTTCAACCTGCGAACTTCCGGGATTCCCCTGAATACGCGGCAGGCCATTTTCAACCTTGTCCACACCACCGGTTTCCTCGATCAGTTTCTGGGTGATACCGGCAGGGTTTTTCATACCCCCTTTCACCCCTTGAACGATCAGATCCCCCTGCAATCCCTGCCCGCCGGCCCGATCGAATCTGCAGACTTTACCGTGATCACCAACAGCGAAAGCCCCCGTAAAAAGAGGTTTCTCTTATTTCTGAGCCGGGCCTTGGAGAAAAAAGGGTTACGGGTAACCCCCGAATTTTACGAGTATCACACTTTCCTCAAACGGGTAAAAGGGGGTAATTACCAAGCAGCCCTCTGCGGATTTCTCCTGGAATCCGATCCGGACATGCGGGATATCTTTCACAGTGAATCCCCCTTCAATTATGCCGGATTTCAAAACCCGGAAATGGACCGGCTGATGGAGAAGGGACTGGAAATCCCGGATTATAAAGAAAGGATTCCACTGTACCTCAAAGCCCATGGTCTCTGGCAGAAACACCTGCCCCTGATCCCTCTCTATCAGCCCTACTATTATCTGGGCATCCGCCGGGGAATCAATACCCCGAATCCTCCCATACGGGTGGTGGCCTCGGAAAGTGACTGTCTCTACAATATTGCCGACTGGCTGAATCTACTCGACCAGTCGATACCGCCGGAATAAAAAGATTACCGTTGGGATTATCCTTCCCGGGACCTTTTATTCTTCAGCACTTCTTCCTGGATTGAAGCCGGGAGTTTTTTATAGCTGGAGAACTCCATGGAATAGTTGGCCCGGCCGCTGGTGATCGTCCGGAGGGCGGAAGAATACCCGAACATCTCCCGGAGAGGCACTTCCCCGTTCAGTTTCTGGGATCCCTTGCGGTAACGGCGCATACTGTGTACCTTTCCCCTTCGCTTGTTGATGTCGGCAATAATATCTCCGATGAACTCATCGGGGGTGTTGATCTCGATTTTCATTACCGGCTCCAGCAGGGCGGGACGGGCCTTTTTAACCGCCTCTCTGATGGCCAGGCGGGTGCAGGTTTTAAAGGCCATTTCGCTGGAATCCACTTCGTGATAAGACCCGTCGATCAGGTGAAAGGCCACCCCCACCATGGGAAATGAGGCATAGGGTCCCTCCTCCATCGTTTCCAGAAAGGCCTTTTCGATGGCCGGGATAAATTCCCGGGCGATATTTCCGCCCCGGACATGGTCGTGAAACTGGTTTTGACCGTCCTTTGCCGATTCCATGCTGAATGTGATGTGGGCATATTGCCCATGCCCGCCGGTCTGTTTTTTCAGCTTGTAATCGGCCCGGATCTCCGCCTGAATCGTTTCCTTGAAGGCCACTGCCGGTTCCCCGACTTCCACGTTCAGCTTGAACTCATTTTGCAAACGGTCCACGATCACTTCCAGGTGCAGTTCCCCCATACCGGAAATGACCGTTTCCTCGGTTTCCGGATCGTATTTCATTTTAAAGGAGGGATCCTCCATGGTCAGCTTGTTCAGGGCCTCTCCCAGTTTATCCCGTTCCTGCATGCTGGCGGGTATCACATTGAGGTCGATCACGGTTTCGGGGGAATGGATGACTTCCAGGAGAAGGGGATTTTCCGGATCACAAAGAGTATCCCCGGTGGTGGTGTACCGGGTACCGATCAGCGCCCCGATATCCCCCGCTCCCAGCATATCCGTGTCTTCACGGTTCTTGGCATGAATTCGCATGATCCGGGAAATCCGTTCCCGTTCGTTTTTGGAACTGTTGAAAATATAACTCCCCTTGTGGATCGTTCCCGAGTAGACCCGGACAAAGGTCTGTTGTCCCACATAATGATCGTTGATAATCTTGAAGGCCAGGGCACAAAGGGGTCGCTTAGAGGAGGGCTTGCGACTGATGGTAATATCTTCGTTGTGAGGATCTACACCCAGCACCACCCCCCGATCGATCGGGGATGGCAGAAAATCAACCACTGCATCCAGCAGTTTTCGCACTCCCTTGTTCTTAAATGCGCTCCCGCAAAAAACCGGCGTGATCAGTAGGTGAAGCACCGCGTTACGGGCGGAATTTTTCAGCATATCCTCGCTGATTTCTTCCTCCTGCAGGTATTTTTCCATCAGCTCATCGTCAAAATCCGCCAGTTTTTCAATCATCTGGGTTCGGTAATCCCGGGCCCGGTCCTCCCATTCCTGGGGGATATCCATGACCTGGGAATCAAGTCCCTGGTACCGGATGGCCTTCATACCGACCAGGTCAATGATTCCGGAAAACTGGTCTTCCTGGCCCATGGGGATCTGGAAGGCGATGGCATTGGCGCCCAGGGTTTTGTTCATCATATCCAGGGTCTGAAGAAAATCCGCTCCCTGACGGTCCATCTTGTTGACAAAGGCAATGCGGGGGACCTTGTGCCGGTCCGCCTGGTGCCAAACGGTTTCACTCTGGGGTTCTACACCACCGACCCCGCAGAATATCATCACGATCCCATCCAGAACCCGCAAAGACCTCTCCACCTCGATGGTAAAATCGATGTGACCGGGGGTATCGATGATGTTGATCTGGTGTTCCTTCCAGGCCGTGGTAATCGCCGCCGAGCTGATGGTGATTCCCCGTTCCTGTTCCTGTTTCATGAAATCCATCACCGCCTTGCCGTCGTGAACCTCCCCGAAGCGATGGGTAATGCCGCTGAAGAAAAGAATCCTTTCGGTGGTGGTGGTCTTGCCGGCATCGATATGGGCCACCAATCCGATATTCCTGATTTTTCGTATATGTTTCACTTCCATTCCGTTTTCCAGATATTGTTAGGTAGGGCCGGATGATTATATCAAAAATCGGGGGAAAAACATAGCATCAGGGCAAAAAATCATGGTTTATTTTCCCGGGTTTCCGATCCCTTTCCAAATCCCGCCGGTCACCGGGAGCCTGAAGAGCCGGGGAAAAATGGTCCTTAACATACTCACAAAAATACATCAGGGCCGGCAGGATTTCAGCAGAGGTTTTTTGTATTTCATCCTCTGAAGTAAAGAAATGGCCGTTCTCAAACTCCAGAGGGGGAAGCTCGATGGTAAAGGAAGGTACGCCGAAAGTTCCATACACCCAGTCATCACTGTCCCCGTTGGTGGGATAAATAGCAGTGGCCCCGGAACCGAATTCGTAGTGTCGACCGTTTACCGCCCGGATCCGATCGCTCATTTCCGCGGCCATGGCAAACATCTCCGGATAATCCGCGGGCGGTTCCGCCGTAAATCCCCAGGGAATCAGTATGAGTTGAGAATAATTGTGAAAATTCAGCATTCCGGAAGGAGGATGTTGATACAGGTAGTCGCGCAATATCAGGATCTCCGGTTCCGAGAAGGGCACGGGTCCGCGATATGCTTCGGAGGCCGGATCGGGGCTGGATCCCGCATCATCATATCCCCAGGCATAGCTGTAGTTACGGTTCAGGTCCACCCCCCAGACCAGGTCTCCGAGATACCGGCGGTTTTTGCGCCACATCCGGTAGGTATGGATCGAAAACTCCAGGCCGTCGGGATTCAGGATGGGAATGATATAAAGCTGCGCCTGGTCGACCAGTTGTCGGATCCGCGCCTGCTCATGGTATCGATCGAGAAGGTGCCGGGCGAATTCCAGGGGCATCTCCACCGATATCCATTCCCGGGCATGATGGCACCCGGTGACATAAACATTGGGTTCATTCTCTTCCCGGTCCGCCTGGTCACTGATTTTTAACGCCCATATTTCACGCCCCTCTACGGACTGCCCGAGAGTAACCAGACTGGTCAGTTCGGGATAACGGGTGCAAAGTTCTTGCAAAAGCTCTTGGGTCTCCTGATAGCTGTGGTAAATCCCGTTGATGCCTCCGGAGTGAACATCCGCAGCGGTCAACCGGGTTTCCCGGGAACCGTAGTATTCATCCCAACAGAGGATATCGACTGCAATACCGGCCTGGTCCAGGGCATTCATTTGAAGGCGGTTTACCACCAGGGCCACCTCGTCCCCCCGCCGGTACAGTCGATCCAGGGGAGCCCGGCCCTCCGATAAAAAGCGGAAATATTCCGCCCGGCTGACGGATACCACCCAGGAACGCCGGCGGCGGGCAATCTCCGGGGACAGAAGATAGAGCCCCGACAGAAGCAAGCAGAAAAATATGAACAATGATTTTTTCATGGCTGTCACCTACAAACCAAACCACAGCGTTGTCCCCGCTGTCAGATGCTGCTGGGGATAATCCAGTCCCGACGTCCGGTACAGGGCCATCCCCATATCCAGATTCAATTTCCAAAGGGAAATTCCGATTCCTCCGCTGAACACATGCAGCTGTACGGAGGGCGTTTCCAGGGGCTGGTTCTCCAGCCGGTAACCCAACCGCAGGAAATGGATCCTGCCGGCCAGTTCCAGGGGATATTCCAGGCCGAATTTCAGTGCCATCCCGTTGCCGGTTTCCCGGGGCATCCGCTCTCCCAGTACCTGGTATTCATAATCCCCCGCCAGCAGCATCTCCCCTTCCAGACCCACCTTCAGCGTACTGCCCAGAAGCCGGATATCCATTGTAGTGGCCAGCGCCATACTCCAGGGTTCTGTCAAGGGATCCCGACCGGTGCCCCCGATGGTAATATGGATTTCATCGTAATCGTTGGCAAAGCTCTGGGTAATCTCCCGGTCCGAATAACCACCCAGGGGTATGCGAAAAATTATTCCCAACCGCCACCGGTCAGAGGCCTGGTACAGCGATCCCAAAGCCAGCCGGAAAAACCGCCGGGTATGGTCCTCCAGGCGGGACAGGCCGATGTTCTTCAACACGTACTGATTCAGCGATGGTTCCCAGAAATAATAGGAATCAAGTTCAGAATAAGACACCCGCCGGTATCCGATGGTGGCCTCAAGACGGGCCCCGGCAACCAGATCCGGTGTAATTTGCCGAGCCAGGGCCAGGAACCAGGTCCGGTCCCTGCCCTCAAACTGCCCCTGGATCCGATAATATTGGTCGTAAATATAATTTTGCCGAATTTGAAAATCCGGAAAAGACAGCAGACCGGAAAGACCGAATCCGGCGGCGGCTTCCCATTGCCCCAGGGGCAGGTTCACCAGCAGGGCACCAAATTCAAAAAGGTCTTCTTCCCGGGGAGCCGGTTGCGCCAGCGCCCCCTGGTTGACCCCCCAGTACTGAAAGGCCTGGTAGCGGATGTACTCACCGGTGACGGCCAGGGAAAATTGATCCCGGCCGGACCGCTGTGCAGGATTGTACAACTGCGCACCCGCACCCGAACTGAAGAGAGAAATGTTGCCCAGGGCGGCAGAGCGGGTATCGAGGTAATTGACCGGAAACCATGAAATCGCCGAGGATTCCTCGAAGCGATAATCCAGAACGCCGGTGTCTCCTGCCCGGCCCAGGGTGCTGAACAAAACAAGCAAAACCATCGGTATTGTCGCTATTGTGGCCCCTTTCACCCTTTGCTCTTTATGGGATTTTGGATCCCTTTCCTTTTTCAGATGCCCTGGTTTTTCAGAAAATCAGATATTCCCCTTCCCGGAAAATCTCTTCTTCCCCCTCCGGACCGGTCAACCTGATGGAGCGCACCCGGATATCCGGTTGGGTTTCGTGGATATAAATACGATCGAGGTGAATGACCCTTTTGGCGCTGGAAAAATCCGCGGGAGAGACAATCCCGCCGAAATGATCGCTTCGCCCGAAGGCCACATGAAAGCCCAGTTTTTCATCCAGAAGAATCTCATTAATGGGGGATAGACCGAAATCCTTCAACACCCCGAAACCGAGTTCTCCCATATTTCCATAGGCCGGTTCCTCCTGAAGCAAGTTTTTTTCCCTTTCATATTCAGGTCCGGCGCCGGTAACGGACACCGCGCGGTTTTTCTCCACCTTGAACAGCAGAATCTCTTTCTTCTCCTGAACCGGCAGGATCCCACCGGTTTTGCTGTCCGTTCCCCGTTCTCCTTCATAAGGCACGATGTAGGTTTCACCGCTGGGCACATTACCGGCAGTACCCGGGTCCGGAAAACGGGCGCTGCTCAGATGGGCTTTCCGGTACCGCAGGTCAAAAAACATCCGGTAATCCTGCTTGTCCGAAACGGTGAACAGAACCCTCGCTCCATCCGCCGGGTCCAGCTTTTCCTTGAGAATACCGGTCCGGCGGGCCACTTCCTGGTAGTCGATTCTCAGGGCCGGTATCATGGCCGGTGAAAAACCCGGCATGGTGGCGGCACGGAAGCCAAACTTCCGGGCGGCGTTTTTCAAGGGAGCGGTAGCAGAATACTCAGTGGGAGCGAGAAAGATCCGGGTGCTTTTAAAAATATCATCAAAAGCCGTCTCTTGACCCCTTGCTCCCAGTTGATCCGACTGGTGGGGAAGGGGACGTTTATCGATCCGGTAGGCAAGATCCGGAAGGTCGGCGTTGTTGGACTCCACTTCCGGATAAGCGATCAGTTGGACCTCTTTGAGACCCAGTCGATCGATATGATTCCCCAGAATCCCCGCCCATTCCTCTGCTATTTTCCTGCGGACCTGCCAGTGAGAATTATCCCGGCGGGCCGAATGGGGAATATCCACCAGGATTCCCAGTCGGTCTTCCTTCTGAATGCCGGGAAAAACCGCTTTTATCAGATTGACGATTTCCTGTTCCGAAAGATTTTCCATGGCCATGAATCCTCTCCTGTTCCGGTTAAAATTTGCCGGTATATTTGGACCACAATTCATCCCCCAGTTTCCAGTATCGACCCGTGAGTTTTTTCAGCCACCGGTTGGTGTACTCGGTTAAAAACCGCCGGGCCCGGCGGGGATTTTTCCGGTACAATTCAAGGGCTTTCTGTTCAATTTCCTTTTGGCCAGACAGCAGGGTTTTTTGGGCTTCTTCCCAGACCTTCCTCACATCATGCCGCATTTCTCCCCATTTCTGGGCGGACAGATCGGCCACCCGGTTGAAGGCCCACCAGGCAGAGTTACGATTAAAGCCCGGCCGGCCGCATATCTTAAATGATTCCGGCAGTTCTTCCACCCCCGCATAAATAGGAGCGTATGCCGTCATGGCGGGATTGTCGTAACCAAACCAGATCAGACCGCCAATCTCATCGGGCAGCCAGCTCCGGACCTGGATCACCGTGGCATAGGTACAGTAATACCGGGCAATGGTCCGCTCCCCCAGCTCGTTCCATCCACCGTTGACTTTAAGCAGGGGCATCATATCGTAATGCATGAAGGGGTTGGCGTAAGGGCTCTTAACCAGTTTGCCGGTTCTCTTGCCATTCTCATCGAGCTCCGGAACCAGCATATACTTGGTCATGTCAAACGGAGTATCTTCATAGGTGTCACGGAATACTTCCATGATGTCTTCCGGGCCGATTTTTTCATCCGGTTTAACCGAGAAGGGGAAATTCTCGCCGTTGGGATCCAGATCCAGGGAAGGGGCCAGCAGCGTAAAGACCCGCCATTCCCGGCGCCGGGCCGCCATACTGCGGCGGCTGCCGTAAACGTAGCAGAATTCAAAGGGTTCTTTTGATTGTGGGTCGTACAACCCCATTTCAATGGCCCGGGAGCGATAGTTATCCGATGCCATAAAATAATCGGGACGGGAGAGATCAACGGCTCGAATCCGGGCGGCATTGGCATTTACTGAGATATGGTCATCGGGAACCCGCTGGGCCACCCATACCGATCCCTTTTTCCCCTTACCCGGCCCGATAATTTCCAGATGCCAGACTTCATGGGGATCGGCAATGGTAAAACACTCTCCCCCACCGATATACCCGTATCTTTGTGTAAGTTCATCCATGACCTGGATGGCATGGCGGGCGGTTTTGGCCCGTTCGGCCATAATCCGGTTCAACTCGTAGTAATCGATAACCCCGTTCTCGCTCTTCATCTCTTCCCGTCCCCCGAAGGTGGACTCCCCGATCGCCACCTGATTTTCATTTAACGGTGGCAGGGCAGTGTTGAAATATTTATAGGTAACCGCCGCCTGGGGGATAGTCCCCACCAGTTCCTGACGGGACAGGTCATAGGCGCTGACCGTCTGATTGGATTTCAGATAACAGTTTCGCAGAGCGCCGGGGGAATGGTTTTCCCGGCCGGCCACATCGATCCAGGTCCGGGTGACCCTCGAATCACAGGTGTGGGAGGTCATCACCGACCCGTCCCGGGTGGCCAGTCGGCCGGCGGTCACCGATGTACAGCAATCCTCTTCCGGGGAAATACCTGCCGTTGACAGGAAAGCGGAAAGTAAAAAAACAACAAAGACGAGAATGAGACATTTTTTCAATTTGACCTCCTGAAAAAAATTATAATCATTTTACCCCCCCATTGCAACCAGGCACCCGGTATCCGCCTTTTCCCCTTGTATTATTTTCCCTTATTCATTATGATAATTCCGGAACTCTGCTTAGTCACGCAGGAATAGAAGATTCCATGGAAGAAAAGGATATTCGGTTCTTTTCCAGGCGCCTGGTGGTCATTCTGGTGCTGACCTCACTGGTCTTTCTGATCCTGGAAAAGGTCACCCACGAAGTCTTTTTGCACCACCTGGCCGCCATTCCCCTGGAAATTATCCTTGGGGTATTCATCGTGGAAAGTCTGCTGAAGAAGAAGGAACGGCAGGTTCGCAGAAAGCAACTGCGATACATCAAGAGCCATATCTTCCGCTCTGAGTTGCGCAGTCTTTTTGTCATGAATTTCCAGGCCCTGAAAAAACCGGCGATCTCCCTTTTCCATCTCAGGCAGGCCACCCTGGAACAGCTGAGGGAGATGCGGGCGGAGGCCGAACGGGTGGAATACCAATCCCTGGAGGAGATGGAGCCCCTGATCATGGAATACGTCAAGACCCAGCATGTCTGGCAGCTGTTCATGGAGAAGGCCATGGACTTTCACTTTGAAAATATTGTAGAGGACATGATCTACATCATTCATTTCATCCATGACGTAAGGGTCTTTAAAGATACGCACCCGGACCGCCTTTTTGTAAAAGAGGTCCAGCACCAGCCGGCCATGATGAAAAAGATCCACCGGGTGCTGGGAGACGGAATCCGCAAGTTCCTGGACTATGCCATCGAACTCAAGGAGGCCGCTCCCGATATGCTGGAAGAAATCCTCAACGACTACCAGTACATCAGCCGGATTCATTCCGGGACCTTTTTGACCCGGCCTGAATGATCCTGGCCCCTGACGGCACCCGAGCCGGAACCACCGCCGCGGGAATCTGGCGGTGAAATCCATTTATCAGGATTGCCACCTTCCGGTATCCTTATACTTACGGACAGGTTTATTGAATATTTTCCCTGTAATCACGGTATAATGGTATGAAAGTACCGGGATATTCAATGGGAATGGATGAAGCCACCATTTTACGGGCTGTGATCGCGGGCAATAAAGAGATCTACAGCCTTCTGGTCAAAAGATACATGAAGAAAGCCTACTATATTGCCGTCGGTTTTCTGCACAGCCCGGACGATGCCCTGGATATCTCCCAGGAAGCTTTCATCAAGGCCTTTCGGGCCATTAAAAGATTCGATGTCGACCACCCCTTTTTCCCCTGGTTTTACACGATATTGAAAAACCTCTGTTTCGATTTTCTGAAAAAACGCAAAAAGAAGGAAACCGCCCTCAACGATCTGTACAACAACCGTTCTTCTCATGTCCCGGATGCTTCCTTGACCCGGGATGACCTGTGGCAATTGCTGGACCAGCTGCCATCGGGTCAAAAGGAGGTCATCATCCTGAAAAGCATATACGGGCATTCCTACCGTGAAATTGCCCAGATCACCCGGAAACCGGTCGGAACCGTAATGTCCTCACTTTTCTATGCCCGAAAGAACCTAATGAACTTATTGGGGGAATTGCCATGAACCACCAAGATTATAAAATCCTGCTCAGCGGGTACCTGGATGGCGAACTGTCCCGCGGGGATCAGAAACGGGTCAAGCAACACCTTTCCACCTGCCCCGAATGCCAAAAAGAATACCTTGAATTAAAGAAAACCAAGGAGGTGTTAGACAAAATGAGAATACAAAAACCCAAAGATGAGGTATGGGACACCTACTGGTCCTCGGTTTACAACCGACTGGAAAGAAAAGCCGGCTGGGTTTTTTTCTCCATCGGGCTGATCATGTTGCTTTCCATCGGGACCTATGAATTCATCCATCACCTGCTGAAAGATCATGCCCTTTCCCTGGGTGCAAAACTGGGGATCTTTTTTGCCATCCTGGGCGGGGTTATCCTGCTGGTTTCAGTCATCAAGGAACAGTTGTTTACCCACAAGAGGCAACGGTACAAGGAGATAGAAAAATGATCGTATCCAGCCTGAATTTCGTACCCGGCAAGAAAGTAGTCAACAGTCTGGGCATCGTACGGGGTAACACCATCCGGGCCCGTCACCTGGGCCGTGACCTCATGGCCGGGTTAAAATCCCTGGTCGGAGGAGAAATCCGGGAATATACCAAGATGATCGCCGAATCCCGTGAACAGTCGCTGGATCGCATGACCGAAGAGGCCCAGAGTCTCGGAGCAGACGCCATTTTAAATGTTCGTTTCTCTACTTCCGCTGTGATGCGCTCGGCTGCCGAGATACTGGTTTACGGTACCGCGGTCCAACTGGCAGACGAGTAAACCCCGGGTATGGAGTTTCCCCCGGATCCGGATGTTAACGCAGGCAGAAAACTTTGATTCGGGTCACCGCCCGACGGGCCGAGGTGATTCCGCTCAGATCCGGGATAATTTCCTCTACCGGTACCCACTGGTCCGACCGACCGATCAGTATCAGGTCGGCCTGCTGACCGGGAACGACGGTAATTTCCGCCCGGTAAATCAGTGAGGGTTGTCCGTTCATTTCCGGGTCCGGCATCCCACCAGGATGCCGGTAGGGGAAATGGCGGTTAAAATCCCCTGATAAATTGATCTCCACAAAGCACCGCCAGCGGGAATTTAAGGGTACCCGCCCCCGCACTTCGAACCTGCCGCCGGTCGGGGTGGCACCGCTGACCGCATCCAGCAACATCCTCATCATCCCCCGGGGCCGGTAATCGCTTTTTTCCCGCTGGTGAACACTTTCCCAGATGGGAAGGGCGGTGGGGCATTCCACCTTCCCCTTCCATAAGCGGAGTCCGGAACGCCGTGCCACCCACAGGGTTCTAATATCCGAGCCCCGCACATTTTCTATCCAGACCGCAATCTGGGGAGGCTCGCCAAAATCCGTCTGCTCGTAAATCTCCCGGTGTACCACCATCTGTATTTTCAGGGTGACCGTTTCTTCCGGGCGGCCGATCAGGGCAGCCGGGTGGAATATCAGCCCGATCACCGCCAGCAGTGCAAAGAGTCTGGCGTTTTTGTTTTCCAAAGATTTATCCGGGAACCACCCCCAGGGGGGAGCGGGTCTTCCACATTCCCCGGGTAAAGTCGGGGCATTTCACCGGGCGGCTGCGGTCCGCCACCGATTTCTCGGTAAGCTGGGAAACCGCACTCCATGCGGCGGCATCGTACACATCCATGTCCATGGGTTCTCCCCGCAAGAGTGATTGGATCAACCGGTAATCTTCGATATAATCCATCCCCCCGTGGCCGGCACCCCGGGCCTGTTTCTCGATCCGGGTCCAGAGGGGATGGTCAAACTCTGGCTGATATTTTTCAATCGGTTCCCATCCGTGGCCCTCGGTCCGTCCCTCAATATGAAACCGGGGCGGATACCCCCGGGTAATGCCCCGGGTCCCCTGTACCACATCGAAGCGGCTGTAAGGGCGGGGAAGATTGGTGTCGTGAGAGAGAAAAATGGTTTTCCCTTTTTGGGTCATAATCAGACTGGTGTTGACATCCCCGAGGGCATACTCCGCCCGGGTGAACGGGTGATCCGGCCCCAGTTTCTGCCGGGCGTATTCCTGCAAACCCCGGGAGGGGCTGCTCATCGATACCAGGTAGTCAAAGGCATCCCCCCGATTGATATCCATACACTGGGCAATCGGACCCAGGCCGTGGGTGGGGTACAGGTTCCCGTTGCGGTTCATGGAATGGTACACCCGCCAGTCCTTCTCATACAGGCCGCCCAGCTTGTAATTCCGCAGGTCATGCAGATACCCCCCCTCTCCATGGATGATTTCCCCCAATATGCCCCGGCGAACCATATTCAGTGTCATCAGGGCATGGCGGCTGTAGCAGCAGTTCTCCATCATCACGCAGTGTTTCTGGTATTTTTCGGCCGTTTCCACCAGCTGCCAGCACCCCTCCACCGTAACCGCGGCCGGGACTTCCGTGGCGGCATGCTTCCCACTGGTCATTGCAGCCACACAGACCGGCACATGCCACTTCCAGGGAGTAGCGGTAAACACCAGATCCAAATCCTCCTGGTCACACATCCGCTTGAAATCGTACTCGCCGCGTGAATATCCCCGGGGACGGGGTTGACCGGCCTCTGCCACCCACTTCTGTATACGTTCCACCTTGCCGGGAATAATATCACAGATTGCCCGGATCTCCACCCGGTCGATGTTCAGGAAATTGCGCACATGACTCGCCCCCATCATGCCCACACCCACCATTCCCATTCTCACTTTTTTCAAGGGGTCGTTGGTGATTACGGCAGGCCTGGTTTTGAGATTGTGATCAAGATTACGGGTGGATCCGGAGAGTAGGGCAGCTCCCACACTTCCCATTCCCATTTGCAGAAAGTTTCGCCGTGAAATCGAATTGTCATGATTCTTGCTCATAATCGTACTCCCTTTATCCGGCAAAAACGCACCGGTTTCAAAGAATCCGGCCCGGCTTGATACGGGCGGCCTGCGGGTACTTTTTCACCCACTTTTGAACCTGTTTGTCGAAATTTTGGACCTGTTCTTCCGCCAGGCCGGCAAAAACCCGGGGATTCTTTAACAGATTCTTCAGTTCCGTAATAGACAGGGGAAAATCTGGATCCCGGTCCAGCCGTTCCAGTAAATCATTCCGGGGGATCCGGTTTTCCCGCAAATCCTCGACTGTGTCAGTGGCGTGCTTTCTGATAATCTCATGGGCTTTTTCCCTCCCCTGACCTTTTTGGACCGCCGCCATCAGCAGGGTAGTGGTAGATAGGAAGGGTAAGAATTCCCTCAACTCGCGGCTGATGGCAGCCCTTAGGGGATTCATCTCCAGCAGGATGGTCATATATGTTTCCAGCAAACCGTCCAGAGCAAAAAAAGCATCGGGAATCACCACCCTCCGTACCACCGAGCAGGATACATCTCCCTCCATCCATTGATCCCCGGAAATAGACGCGGCCATGGTCACGTGCCCCTTCAATATTCCCGCCAATCCGGAAACCCGTTCCGAATTCCGGGTGTTCATCTTATGGGGCATGGCGGAACTGCCCACCTGACCTGTTGAAAAACCTTCATTTGCCAACCCCTGCCCGGCCATCAGACGCAGGGTCTTGCAGAAGTTGGCCGGTCCGGCAGCCAGTTGAAAAAGAGCGGTGATCACCTGAAAATCAAGCGATCGGGGATATACCTGGCCAACGGCATTGAATACCCGGTCGAAACCCAGATGCCGGGCAACCCGCTCTTCCAGTGTCCGGACCTTTTCCGGATTCCCTTTAAAAAGGGTCATTTGATCCAGCAGCGTGCCCACCGCTCCCTTTAACCCGCGCAAGGGATAGGTTTCGATGATACTTTCAAGATTCTGCAGGGCCAGCATAATCTCCTGCCCGGTCATGGCGATTCGCTTTCCGAAAGTCACCGGCTGGGCCGGCACGTTATGGGTCCGGCCGGCCATCACCAGGTCCCGGTATTCCCTTGCCCTCAGGGTCATCAGCTGCAGTACTCGAATTGATTTCAGCCGGATAATCTTCAACGCCGAAAGCACCTGAGACTGTTCTACATTGTCAGTCAGGTCTCGGCTGGTCATTCCCATGTGAATATGTTCAAATCCGGCCAGTTCGCAGAAAATTTCTATCCTGGCCTTTACATCATGGCGCAATTTCCTTTCCCGCCGGCGGATCTTCGCCAGGTCAATATCCTCTTTCACTTTCTCATAAGCATCAATGGCCGAGGGAGGGATATCCAGACCCAGTTCCCGCTGGGCCCTGAGAACGGCGATCCAAAACTCCCGTTCCGTAAGAATCCGGCCTCGCTCGCTGAAGATTCCCCTTATTGACTCCGATGCATATCGCGAAGCCAGAACATTTTTGATTTCACTCATCGATCCGGAATCCATAAAAAATGATAATCAATTAAAACCCCGCAGTCAAGTCGGGGGGACCGGGATGTCCCGGGCTTTTTGCCACTGGAAATCCTCGCCCAGGAATACCTCCCGGACATTGGGCATTTTCACGATATTCTCCGGGGTATCAAAGCCCAGTATTCTCCCCTGGTGGATGACGTATACCCGATCCGTAATGGAAAAGGTATCCTTGATATTGTGGTCGGTGATAATGACCCCGATTCCCCTGTCCTTCAGCTTTTTGACAATACCCTGCAACTCAATCACCGTGATCGGATCGATCCCGGTAAACGGTTCATCCAGAAAAAGAAAATCCGGTTCCATAATCATGGCCCGGGCAATTTCCAGCCTGCGTTTTTCACCACCGGACAGGTGGTAGCCGCGGGAATTCTTCACATAGGTCAATCCGAACTCTTCCAGCAGGCGCCCGGTGCGTTGTCGCGCCTCCAGGGGAGACCGCATCTTTAATTCAAGAATCTGATAGAGGTTATCAAAAACCGTTGCCTTGACAAAAATCGAATGCTGCTGGGGTAGATACACCAGCCCCCTTTTGGCCCGTTCATGTGAGGGGAGCAGGTTTATCACGGAATCATTGTAGATCACCTGGCCGTGGTCCGGTTTGACGATGCCGCATACCATCAGAAAGGTAGTGGTTTTACCGGCCCCGTTTCTACCCACCAGGCCCGTGATTTCCCCCTTCGCAAAAGAAATGCTGATCCGGTCGACCACCGCCTTTTTCTGATAGATCTTAACCAGATTCAGTGTTTGCAGGATTCCCATCGCCGGTCACTGCTTCCATATGTCCTTGAAGCGATGCTGGGTATCACAATAAATACAGTGTAACTCCCCGGATTTGGCCCGGATAAACTCCGGAGGCACATTCTCCCAATGAACGGAATTGGAAATACAATCTTCGTTCTGACATCCGGTACCGGTGATATTGTATACCCTTGGGGGGAACTGAAGCCGCAGTTTTTTTACTATCTTGTTGTTTTTTATGATATTTACCGTACATCCGCCGGTCACCGCCGCCAGCCGTCTCAGTTCGCTGGCGGACAACTCCTGAAGCTGCGGGAGAAATATCAACCCCTTGAATACTCCCGGCTGCTTTTTGGATTCTCCTACCCCGATGGATCCTTTGAAATCGGAAAAATTCATGATTTTCATGGTCTTGGACAGGTACTCCCAGATATCCTGTTTACGATCACCGCGGCAGAAGCGGTCGATCACCACTCCGTTGGCCAGGGGGTTGATGCCTTCCTTCAGTTTTTTGGCTTTGGAATTATCGGCTGGCACCTCCCTGACAAAATCATCATCAAAGGTGGGCTCCTTTACGCTCTGGCCGCTGAAATCCGACCCGATTTTCCCGGCGATGGCGCTTTGCAGGATAATCCGGATATACATCCCGTTGATGGACTGTTTTTCCCAATGGTTCAGTTCCAGGTGATCGAGGAAAGAAGGGATGGTGGGATACTGTTTGTGCCGCGGCAACGGATGATAAAAACAGGTATCCTGCTTAAGCAAATCCAGGTATTCTTTTTTAAAGGTAATCTTGTCCCGAAGTTCAAACTGTCGTTTGAGGATTTTTTCTCCCATCCGTTCCAGCTGAGGACGGGTAAAATAAAATTTGGAAGCGATTTTTTTGCCGTCAAAATACTCCGCCAGGGAATGATAGGTATTGATGGAAAATCCATTTTCTTCCATCACCCGAATGTACTCCCGGGGCATCGCCAGTTCGGGAGGCGCCACCAGATCCACCGTTACCTCCTTGAAAATAGACAAACCATCGGCCTTGGAATGCACCGTTCGGCCATGAAACAGGTCCCCCACCAGCGCGACATGAATCGTATCCCGGTTCCAGTTGTTATCTTCCAGGAAGGTGAATTCATCCAGAAGCTCCTGGGTGGGATGTTCGTGCTTTCCGTCTCCGGCATTGATGAAGGCAGGAATATATCCCAGGTTATTCCTTCGGGCATATTTTTCACCCACAATCTTGAGCCACTTGCAGAGTCCTTCCACCTTGCTGCGGATAATAAAAATATGGTTGTGATAGCCGGCCATGGTCATGAATCCATCGGCAAAGCTTTCTTTTTTGTTAAAGGATGAAGTGGAAGCGTTGAATATGGACAGTTTCACCCGGTGGAATTCTGCGGCATTCCGAAAAGATTCCCGGGTCCGGGTACTGTCTTCAAGGAAAACTTCATAAATGCCGAAATCCGGGTTATCGATGCGGAAACGGTCGAGAGTGGAAAGATCCCACCGGGCCCAGGCCTTTTTCAGTTCCCGGGTCTTTTCGAAAAGATAGAGTTTCTCATCGATGGAGAAATCGTTGGCCACGGTGAGCGACCGTTCTTTGAATACATTTGCTCCCATGGTGAAACCACCTCCCTGATGGATTATTTGGGATGGTCATGGTGCCTGCCATCTTACCGTAGCCATTGTAAATCAATCCCCGGTAAATATCAACCGGGATTTCCAGCATATCGGGGACTCCTGTCCCGCCGGTATCCGTATCCTCAAGCTCGGGCGGTTACCCGCTACAGAGACCGGTTCCTTTTTTCCCCCGACCTTTGAAAACAGCAAAAGACCCGGAGATATCCAGACCCTGCTTGCTTCGTTATTCGATCAGGAATGAGATCTTGGCATCAATCCGGTAGCCCTGGATCTCATTGTTTTTCACGTCCGCCTTCATCTCCTTGATGTAAATGGATTGGATGTTGTTGACCGTGGTCGCCGCTTTCTTCAGTGCCACCCTGGCGGCATCCTCCCAGCCTTCATCCGATTGGGCGAGTACTTCAATTACTTTTACTACTGACATTTTTCCTCCTTTATGATTAAGATCAGTCCGGGCCGAGGACCGGCCCGCTTGAATCTAAATGGTAAGGGAGCGGAATCCGGCTGTAAGATAAATGCTACCGACACCGTCGTTTATGAACCCGAAGGGTCTTATGCTGCAACACCGCTGGATGTTTACCAGCGAAAAACCGCGGCGGTAGATGAGGAACCGGGCAGGTCTTTTTTCTGGCAGGCATATACCCTCCCGCCATGGGCAAGGGTCTGGAAAGCGGCCAGATCAATCAGTTCCTCCCGGTTTGGTTCCCTTTCTGTATGAACCTCAACTTTGCCGGTTTGGGGGTGGTAATTTCCCCACACCTGGGCGGTGACATCTACAAAGAGCCACCCGACCTTGCCCTGGGCGGCAGCGGGCAGGATGTCGGGCAGGCAATCCGCGGTGCGGGCGGTCCGGGATAAATCGCGATACAGATTAAAAGCCTTCTCCTGTTCACTTTTCAGTGCCGGCTCGACGATCTGCCATGCTTTGCGATGCAACTCCTCCGGTGTCAATTCATCGGGATTGCCGGTGATCGCCTCTTCCGAAATACGGCGATACCCGCTGGCCTTCTTGAACAGGGGGATAAGGTACTCGACACCCGCCAGCACCATTGGATCGTTTTCCGATGACATTATCCGCCCAAGCCCCTTGCTGACCCGCTGGAAATAGCGCTGGATATCTTCTTTGGCGTCATCAAACCCGCTTCCATGACCGTGAAAGGCCAGGTCCGCTTTCTGTTTCCCCCGACGCCGGGCCACGTGGGCCTGGGACTGTCGTTCCAGGTTATCGTAGCCCAGGGCTTCCTCCATGCTGGTCGGCATGTCCCCCAGGTCAATTTCATGATGACTGAACCGGGAAGCCTGCCAGAGGCGGATCTGCCGCTGACTCAGCGCCAGTATATAGAAGTGCCCCTCTCCACTGAACAGGGGCAGCAGTGGTTTCAGGTAAAAACGCCGGTTGATCATCATCTCCTCCCGGAACCGCAGGGGAAGACGATAATAGCGGAACAGGTCTTCGGTCATGAATACAACCAGCCCTTCGCTCTGGTGCTGCCAGAACTCCCCGTCGGAGACCAACTTTTTGGCCGGTGATACAATCTCAGCAATCCGGTTGGCGCCAAGACCTCTTTTTTCGAGTTCTTTCTCTACCCGGCTGACCCGGTTTTTCAGGCGGATCGAATTCATCTGGGTTTCCGGCCCGCTTTTTTCCGTGGGCAGGTATATGGTTATACAATATTCTTTCTGGACTTCCATCAGTTGTTTCAATTCTTCCTTACTCAGAAGACGCATTGCATTCCTCCTTATCGCCTGCAGCCGCTCCCTTTCTGCAAAATCCGGCCTTCCCGTAGAGGGTGAACCATTTTGGGCCTCCATTGAACCCTCCCCCCGTCGTATCTGCTAATCCATCAGGAAAATTTTACTTTCAGTCCTAACCCAGTGGTTCACTTTCATGGTATCGGGCCCACTTGTGTTTGTCAAGGCAGATCGACGGTCAGCCAGAACCAACACGTTCAGGAATTGGGAATTTCCCGGCAGAAGACCGGTTTCCCTCTCAAAGCCTGTCGGGCCATAATAAGGCCGGCGGCACTCCAGGCCAGTCTGGGAGTTCCGCAGGGACGATGCTCACGGCCATGTATATACTCAAAAAACCCCCACTCTTCCTCTCCGGGGGCCATCCTGGTGGCCCGTATCACCCCGTTAAAAAAGGCTTCTGCCTCCTTTTTTTTACCCCTCATCGCCAGATCCGCTGCATACAGCCCCGTGATAACGGGCCACAATCCACCGTTATGGTACTCATAGGGTTTGTTCTTGAAAGTATTGGAAAAGGTCATCTTCAAATCGGCCCAATCTTCATCCCTGGGTGAGATAACCGGATGAAAAGCCGGGACCAGCATCATTTCCTGATCCACCACCTCTTCCGCCATATACTGATCCACCGAATCTGATCGATCCGGATTTCCGAGTCCGACCAGCGAAACCAGTACGTTGGCCATGCCGTCAAAACGGTATCCATACCCGCCGGGGGAGAAAAAAGGCATCCAGTAGCGACAGTCGTGCTTTTTTACCTTCTCCCGGCCCTTTTCATACAGGATATCGTGGTAAATATTATCCGGTCGTCCCTCCTCTCTGTAGAACCAGTAATTATCCCGGATAAGATGTTTGAGCCGGGCCAGGCGATCTCGCAGGACATGATCCGAATCCCCGAATTTTTTCTGGTACATGTCGCTGAGTTCCACCTGCGACTGGAAATAAAGCAACTGGTCGTACAAAACATATCCATTCTGAATATATTCATCGGCCCAATCTCCGGTCAGAGGTATATAGAGTAAACCCCGATTGTTGTACTCCCAGGCTCCCAGGAGATAACGTACCTGCTCAATGTTCTTCCAGAATTCTTCTATAAAGGCAGTGCTGCCAGTCTTTCGCCAATACTGACCGCAGGCGATGAGAAACCACAGATTGGCGTCCACCCGGCCGGCAGTTCCACCATAGCTGACCCGCCCCGAATGTGGATCCACATTACTGGGTATTTCTCCATGCGGCCCCTGATTCCGGATCAGGGTCACCAGGGTTCGACGCACTCCTTCTATCAATTCATCATCGTCAGAAAGAAGAGCGGCGATCCCGGTCAGGCAACCGTCCCGCCCCCATATGCGGCGGTAATTGGCCCGGTCCGCCGTGCTGGCCAGAAACCCTTCCTCTGTGTTGCAATCCCGCAGCAACTCCATCGCCGCGGTATAACCCGTTTCCTGTAAGCTCATCTTATGTCGTTTTCAATGACCCAATACCCGGATATCTCTTCCCTCCAAACGACTGATTCCTTGCCGATTAACGAGAAAACCAGACGGATCTTTTATTACCCGCTCAGGAATTCAATTTTTTCAATAATTCCTCGGTCTCCTTTTCTCCACTCTGCAATTCTTTAAAAATGACCTGCCATTTCTCCTGGGCGTTCAGGATGAAGTCGATCACTTCCCGTACCGCCCCCCGGCCCCCATACCGCTTGGCGATGTAGTGCGATACCCGCTTGATCAGGGGGTGGGCGTCCCCCACCGCGGCTGAAAACCCGACCATCCCCATCACTTCCGCATCTCCCAGATCATCCCCGATATAGGCAATTTCCTCTGTTACCAGGCCGTATTTGCCCATCAATTCTCTCACCGGTACAATCTTATTCAATATCCCTTCATAATAATCATCGATCAACAGCTCTTCGGCTCTTTTCCTGACCGCCTCGGACGATTTGCCCGATATCAGGGCTGTTTTCAAACCGGCCAGCTTGGCAAAGATCAGGCCGGTCCCATCCTTGACATTAAAGGATTTGACCGTTTCCCCATTGGGGAACATGTAAAATCGTCCATCCGAAAGAGTGCCGTCTACATCCATGATAATTAATTTGATCTTTTTGGCCAGTTCATTTTGATCCATCATATTAACTCCGTTCTCCACAGGTCATGAAGGTGTATTAACCCGATCAGATATCGGCCTTCCTCAACAATCAGGGAGGTAATCTTTTTCTCCTCGAGGATTTGCAGGGCCTCCGAACACAACCGGTCCGCCGAGATAGTCCTGGGATTTTCGGTCATGCAGTCCCGGGCGGAAGAGTTCGAAAAATCAATTCCATCCAACACCTTTCGCCTCAGGTCCCCGTCGGTGATGATGCCCCGGACCCGTTTTTGCCGGTCCACGACCACCGCCAGGCCGAATTTTTTTTCATCCATAATCCGGATCACCTCAGGCATCGGGCTATCCTCCAGGACCACCGGCAGTTCCTCGGTATTATGCATCAGATGTTTCACTTTCAACAACTTTTTACCGATATATCCTCCGGGATGGAAGTATCTGAAATCTTCTTTGGTGAAATCCCGGATATTCATCAGCGCAATCGCCAGTGCATCACCGAGGGCCAGGGTCAGGGTGGTGGAAGTGGAGGGCACCATTCCCGTTGGACAGGCTTCCTGGTAGATCTTGAAACTGATGGCAATATCCGATTCCCGGGCCAGGGTGGATTGGGCATTCCCGGTGATGGCAATGATCTTTACATTTATTCGGCGGATGAATCCCAGTAAAAAAACCAGTTCATTGGTTTCACCGCTGCTGGAAAGGGCCAGGACCGTATCGTCTCCCCGGATGATACCGATATCACCGTGAAGGGCCTCGGCGGGATGAAGAAAAACCGAAGGAGATCCGGTGGAAGTAAGGGTTGCAGATATCTTACGCCCGATGATGCCCGATTTCCCCATCCCCGTCACCACAATTCTTCCTCTGGTTTCAAAGCAGAGACGCACAGCCTTCTCAAAGTTCTCATCGATAATCTCAATCGCCCGCTGAAGTTCCTTCGATTCGATTTCCAGTACCTTCCTCCCGATTTGAATGATATTCATCCCACAGCCTCGTATACTTTTTGCAGTTTGATTATCAGATCTTTTACATCCTCAAGATAGACGGAATTGGCTCCGTCAGAAAGGGCCTGGGGGGGATCCGGATGCACTTCCAGGAAGACCCCGTCGGCGCCTGCTGCCACGCCACCGGCAGCGATCGTCGACACCTGGGAGCGTTCGCCGCCGGTTTTCTTATCTCCGGTGGCGGGCTGCTGAACCGAATGGGTGGCATCGATGATAACCGGAACCCCCATACCTTTTAATTTGGGGATATTTTTCAGGTCGACTACCAACTCCCGGTATCCAAAGGTATTGCCTCTTTCGGTAACCATCACCCGTTGATTCCCGGTACTGGTTACCTTCTGTACCGCATAGGCCATTGATTCTGCTGATAAAAACTGTCCCTTTTTTATGTTGACCGGCAAACCGGTCTGTCCCGCTGCGATCAGCAGGTCCGTCTGCCGGCATAAAAAAGCCGGAATCTGAAGGAGGGAAACCGCCTTGGCCGCCTCTTTAGCCTGCCAGGGCTCATGAATATCGGTGGTTACCGGGATTTTCAGATCTTGTTTCACCGCAGCCAGAATTCTCAATCCCTCCTGAAGGCCCGGGCCCCGGTAAGAATCCAGGGCAGTCCGGTTGGCCTTGTCGAAGGAAGCCTTGAAGATGAACGGAAAATGAAACTGGCGGGACAATTCCAGCAGACGCCGTGCAATCTGGAAAGTGCGGGCCTCCTCTTCGATCACACAGGGGCCCAGGATAAACAAAAGTTGATTCCCAACTTTGAGATCTTCGATAAAAAAATCGGGAATCATGGCCCCATTCTATCACAAACCGATCAAAAATTAAAAATCTACTTTTTTCCCCGAGCATTCTCCCTTCAAAAAGGCAAAAAAGCTCATCTATCGGGTCTCTTTCACCGATGCCCGTCCCCCACCGATGGACAAAAAGCTGCATAAAGCATATAATGAGGAAAACCATGAACAAGCGGGTTGCCCACATTCTTTTCTTCCTCACCCTGGCCCCATTTTTGAACGGGGATTACAACCGCATTATCTCTCTGGTCCCCTCGATCACCCAGGAACTGTATCTCCTGAACCACCAGGCCAACCTCATCGGCTGTACCACCTTCTGCCGGACACCTTCCGCAGCCAAGCAGAAGCAAAAAATCGGCAATGTCATCAATCTAAACATAGAGATGATCATGTCACTCGAACCCGACCTGCTGCTGGCTGGAGATTACACCTCACAAAAGTATATGGATCTTTTTGATCGTTTCCAGATACCGGTGGTCATTTTCAAGACCCCCTCTACCTTCAACGAAATCATGGAAGGATTTTTAAAACTCGCCAGAATCATTAAAAAAGAACCGCAGGCCCGACAGTATCTGGAGGAACTGAACCTACGAATGAAAGATATCCGGGACCCCAACCGGAATTTTCCCCGGGTACCTGTCTGTTTTTTGCTGGGTACCAACCCCTTATACTGGGCAACCGGCGAATCCTATCTCAATGACTGTATCGAATTTGCCGGCGGGATCAATTTACTGAAAAACCGGACCAACGGACAGGTCTCCCGGGAAGAGATCCTCCGGCTGCGCCCCCAGGTTATTATCATGGCGGATATGGGACCCGGTACCCGGGTGGAAAAAAGCCACTGGCAGGTATTTAATTCCCTGCCCGCTGCCAGAAATAATCAACTATACATCGTCGACCCGGATATTTTCTGCCTGCCTTCTCCCGAAAATTTCTATTTATCGGTTCTCACCCTCAGGCGGATCCTAACCGGTAGCGCGTCCAGACCGCGATGAAGATTTCCACCCGGCTGATTCTTTTGTTTTTACTTTTCATTGGGGTCATCCTGGCCGGCTTGAGTATCGGAGCCGTCACTATTCCCTTTCCGAAGGTGCTGAACATCCTTTTTACCCGGGGAACAGGAATCCAATACGAGATCATCCATCAGGTCCGCCTCCCCCGCATCCTTCTGGCCATCACCGTAGGGGGAGGATTAAGTTTGGCCGGTGTCCTATTCCAGGCATTATTCCGCAATCCTCTGGTGGAACCTTATACCCTGGGCGTTTCCGGGGGCGCCGCCCTGGGAGTCAGCATCAACCACGCGCTACTGGGGGTTACTGGTTTCACCCTCAGTCTCCCCCTGAGCGGATTTGCCGGTTCACTGGTAATTATCGCCGTGCTTTTCCTGCTGGGTTTTCGAAAGGGGCACCTCCGTTTAAACAACATTCTGCTTACCGGGGTCATGATCAGTTTCATTTCCTCCGCTCTCGTGATGTTCATCATGTCCGTTTCGGGACGTAACACCACCCACCAGATTGTCTTCTGGATAATGGGATCCCTTGACCGGGTCAACCTGCCTCTGATCCGGCTGGTTTTGTGGATTACCCTGGCAATTCTGGCCAGCATGATTTTTCTGGCGGTCCGTCTCAACGCCATTATTTTGGGGGAGGAGGCCGCCGCCAATCTTGGGGTCCGGGTGGAAAGCCTGAAAAAATTGATCTTCCTCCTGGCATCGTTACTCACCGGCTGCGGCGTTTCGGTGGCCGGTATCATCGGATTTGTGGGACTGGTGGTCCCCCATTTCGTCCGCCTCTACCTCTCCCGGGATCACCGCATCCTGCCCTTCGCTTCTTTTATTACCGGAGGTTTGTTTCTCATCGTTTCCGACACCCTGGCCCGCACGGTGATCGCCCCGGTCGAACTCCCTGTGGGGGTGATCACGGGGATACTGGGAGGGATCCTGTTTGTTTATGCACTCAACAAACAGCACCTGTTGGTATGATGAATATGCTGAAAGTAACGGATTTGATTGCCGGCTATCCCGGATTTCACCTGGACCGGATCTCTTTTAACGTCGAGGAGAACAGTATCGTCGGCATTATCGGCCCCAACGGTTCCGGCAAGACCACTCTTCTGCGGACCATTACCGGGCAAATCCCCATACAAAAGGGATCCATCTCCTACCGACAGCGGGACATGGACAAACAGGGTAAAAAGGAACTGGCCAGATCTATCGCGGTGGTTTCTCAGTTTCAGCCTCTCCCTCCGCTGAAAGTCCGTGAATACGTCTTGCTGGGAAGAATTCCCCATTTCCGGCGCTGGCAATTTTTGGATTCCCCTGAAAATCGCTTGGTTGCCCATCAGATCATGGACCTAGTCGGCATCCTGGATTTTCAGGAACGCTTCTTAACCGAACTGAGCGGGGGCGAACAACAACTATGCCACATGGCAAGGGCTCTGGTGCAACGCCCCCGCCTGTTGATTCTGGATGAACCGACCCAGTCTCTTGACATTTCCCACCAGGCCATGATAATGGGGCTGTTGACCCGAATGAATCGACAACAAAAAATCACCATTCTAATGGTAGTCCACGACCTGAACCTTGCCAGTCAGTACTGTCAGTTTCTTCTTTTGCTGGTGGGGGGAAAGATTCATACCCAGGGCCCCCCCCGGCAAGTCCTGACCCGGGAGTATATTGAAAAAGCCTATCGGATTCCGGTGGTAATCTCTTCTCATCCTCTCTCCCAACGACCGGTTGTTTTCACCGGCACTTTACCTGATTCTTTGCCATGAGACCGGTCTTTTCGCCCGAGTACAGTGTCGGTTATTTCTTTAAAACCATTATTGAGTTTCTGATATTCCTGTTTTTTATCCTGACCTTTCTGACCGGGCTTTATAATATCCCGTCGGGTTCCATGGAACCCAGCATTCTGAGAGGGGATATACTTCTGGTCGATCTGACCCGGTTTCAAACCCCGGAGAATTCCATCGACCGGTTGTTTTTTCCCGGTCCTTCTCCCCGCAGGGGAGACCTCGTGGTCTTCAAGATCAATGAAAAATCCGGCCCGGCCGGGGCCGGTCCCCTGCTGGTGGTGAAGCGGGTCATTGGACTGCCCGGTGAAACAGTCCGAATGATCAACGGTCATCCTCATATTTACAGCCTGAGGGAGTCTTCTCTTTTCTCCGGATACCCGTCCACAAAACCGGGCAAAGTTCTCCTCCCTGCCTGCCGGGGTATGGTCACACTCTTTTCCTTGCCCGGCCTGTCCGCCGCCTGGTTACTCCCCAACAGTGAAAAATCGGATTTTTGGATACCCCCCGACCACTATTTCTGCCTCGGGGACAACCGGGGAGACAGCCGCGACTCCCGGGATTGGGGACCCATACCCCGTTCTTCCATCATCGGATCCCCATGGCGTACCATCTGGTCCCTCCGCCCGGGTCCTCGCGGTGCCGCCCGATCCCGTCCTGCCGGTATTCTCCGTGCCTTTGTCAATTTTATCCCCTATATGGTTTCCCACACCCGCTGGAACCGCATCCTGCATCGATATCGATAGCATGCGGTTCCGGACAAAGCATATTTTCCTATTGCTATTCCGCTCTTTTTTTTTTACAATAAAACATAATGGAAAATAAAGAAATTAAAAATATCAGTGAATTTTTTTCCATCGATCACAAAGACATCACCCCGGAAGACAAATGGAACTCTATTTTCCGGGAATGGATTTCCAAGATAGAAGAGAAAAGAAAAATCCTGAACCTTTTCGAACTCAAATTATGGTTTGAAGCCATCGAGGAGCTCCTGAATTCCCCTTACCTAAAACAGATGGCCTTTAATTCCCAGGATCAGGCCAACCGGCATTACGGATTCTATCTGGATAGTTTTTCAGAAATTATTTCCAAAATCATCAAGCTTTTAAAGGAACTTGATTTTAAAAAAGATGACTATATTTTGAATTTCGAAGAATTTATCGTGGAAAAAATCCTGGAAAAACATCCCATTAAATCCTTCACTTTTCTCAGAAGGACCGTCACACCGGAATCCTGGTTCAACAACCTCCGGATATACCTGCAAAAATTAAAAAACCTGGCCAAGAACATGGCCAAATTCGACACCATCAATTCTCGGGCCTTTAACTCTCTCACCAAATTGTATCATTTCGAACTTTCCAAAAACCCCATCCTGATTTCCCTTCTAAGCGGAAAATTCATCCCCAAACTGGATAAAATTTATCAGGCTGATATTACCAATGTCATTCTATCCCTGGAAGAAAAAACCGTCAAAAAATCCGTGGGTATCTTTTTCATTCTTTCCTTCAGGATTTTGAAAATCAGCAACTATATCGAGATATACCTCTATGAACCCGGCGCCAACGCCGTTACCATCCCCCTCATTCTGGTTATGAAGAAATACATCGAGCAACTGATCGACCTTCATCATAATATACTGAGATCGGTCCTCAAGGAATATTTGAATCAGAAGTTGCGGGACCGGTTCGAAAAGATTATCAAGGGCTTCACCTATGAATACAAAAAGATCTATGAAGGAGAACTGGTAAATTATTTCAAACCGGAACTTACCCCGGCCAAACAGAAGAAAATCATCCGGAATGTGTACACCATTTCCAGCTACGCGATCAAAGAACTGATCGAAGGGGTTGCCATACTGTTCAACCCCGATCTGTCCGGTAAAAAGCTCTTTGAAAACCTGGTTTCCCGACAGGAGAAATCCCAGGATGTGAAAAACCAGCTGATCAAAATTACCAAAAAAATCGATTTTTATTTATCCCGGGAGCGAAAAATATCGCCCCAGGAACTCTTTTTTGACCTGAATCTATTCATTGAAACCGACCTGAATTACCTTTTGTACAAGGACTGGAATGAATTTTTAAAGCACTACAACGGATTGCTCCAGAAAAATTTTACCACTGAGTTTGATATCAATCTCCGTTCTTTTAAAAAATTTTTAATTCAACTCATCAAACAATTGAAAACGGATTGAAAAGATGTTTCCGGAGAATACGACGTGATTGAAACCACTTTTTTAATGATCAAGCCGGACGGCATCCAGCGAAAACTGACCGGAGAAATCCTGCGCCGACTGGAAAACAAGGGCTTGAAACTGGTAGCCATCAAAATGGTCCGGATCGACCCTGCTACCGCTGCCGCCCTTTACAGAGAACACCGACAAAAGCCGTTTTATCAAAAACTGATCTGCTTTATTCAATCCTCACCGGTCCTGGTGACCGCCTGGGAGGGTTTTGAGGCTGTGAAACTGGTGAGGAAACTCGTCGGACAAACCGATCCACTCGCAGCTCGGCCGGGTACTATTCGAGGAGACTTTTCACTGAACGTTACTTTTAACGTGGTCCACGCTTCCGACTCCAGAAAAAATGCTCATCGGGAGCTGACCCTTTTCTTCAACCCCGACGAAATCCACGAATACCGACTCACTGTCAACCGTTGGATGAACCGGGATGAACAAGGGATTGGAGGAAACCCTCCCGGAGAAAAACATGCAAATTACGATAAACAACAAAACAATTGACTTTAAATCGCCCCTCCCGGATACATGGGGCACCCTACTTGCCCTTCTGCTCAAGGAACATGTGCCATCGGATCACGGAATAACCGAGATTCTGTTGAACGGAAAGGAGAACCGGGAAATACTCACCACCGACCAAGATCTGACCATCCCCAGGGATACCCAAAATATTCAAATCACCACCAAGGATGCCGTTTCCATCACCGAGGAAGGATTCGAAAAAATCGCATCGCTGCTTGAGCACCTTGGCCGGGAGATTCAAACCGTGGAAGGCACAGGATCGGGACCATCGCAACTGCCGGTCACCCGGAAAATCATGTCCATTCTGGAGGCGATCCGTCCCATCGCCAATTTCATCAATTCAGTGGGAATGAATTTTTCACTGGATTACAGCAGAATTCCCTTTAACAAAAAACATTCGATCCGGGACAAGATTGACCGGTTCATCACCCTTCTGGATGATTTTACCGGACTTTCGCGGGAAAAGGACATGGCCACAATGATCCGATTCGTCAAAGGGCCCCTTAAAAAGGAAATGGCCGACTGGGAAAAACTGTGCCGGATTATAATGGAACATATCACCGCTTCGCGCAAGCGTTAAACAACTCCCAGCCGGGAAAACCCGAACGATAAAAAACTGAAAATTAACATCATGTAGGCAATGGGAAACAAACCGCATACCCCGGCAAAATCCACGCGGGACGAGCTTTCCATAGCGGAACACGTCCGGGGTGTTTTGGACCAGAACCGCCGAATTCTTTCCCAGACCATCACCAAAATCGAAAGTCAGCTCCCCCGGCATCAGGAGCAGTCTGACCAGATTGTTCAGGCATTACTGCCCCACCGAAAGGAATCGATACGTATTGCCGTCAGCGGAATCCCCGGCGCCGGGAAAAGTACATTGATTGAACAGCTGGGTCTTCTCGCCTTGCAAAAGGACCATCGGGTGGCGGTTCTGGCGATTGATCCCACCAGTACTATTTCCCGTGGAAGTATCATGGGGGATAAGACCCGCATGGAGCAGCTGGCCCAGTCCGGTAAGGCCTTTATACGCCCCTCCCCCACAGCCGGGAGTCTGGGAGGGGTAGCCAGAAAAACCCGGGAAACGATCAGCATATGCGAAGCTGCCGGTTATGATCTCATACTGATTGAAACCGTGGGGGTGGGACAAAGTGAAATTTCTGCCCGGTCCATGACCGACATGTTTCTTTTGGTATTGATTCCGGGTACCGGAGACGAACTGCAGGGAATAAAACGGGGGGTGATGGAGATCACCGACCTGGTGATTATCAACAAAGCGGATGGCACCAACCGCTCCTGCGCCCTTGAAACCCAGCAAAAATACCAGAATGTGCTGCATTTTTTAACCCCGGTTTCCCGGGGATGGCTGCAAAAAGTGGAAACCTGCTCCGCGTTGCTCAATCAGCGTATTGATATCATCTGGGAGAACATTCAACAATTTCAGAAAACCACCCGACAAAATGGATTTTTTCAGCAGCGACGATCCCTGCAGGCCTATCAATGGTTTCTCGACATCGTGGAACAGCATCTGAAAGAAGCGTTTTACAGCCGGCCTCCGATTCAAAGAGAGTTGCAGCTACTTAAAGAAGAAATCCTGCAAAACAAACTCTTTCCCACCCTGGCCGCGCGCCGAATCCTGGATCTTTTTTTTAAAAAATAGGAACCAGCAGACCGGCAATATCCTCCAATTCCTGTCGATCGGCTTTATCGAAGTCACCGTAATTGACACCATCAACATCCAGGACTCCCACCGCCTGGCCCCGGGAATCAAATAACGGCACCACGATCTCCGATTTGGAGCGGGAATCACAGGCCACATGTCCGGGGAATTGATGAACATCCGGTACCACAATGGTTTTTTTACGGATTATTGAAGCGGCGCAGACCCCGCCCGGAATCGACAGCCGCATACAAGCCGGGGCTCCCTGGAAAGGACCCAAAATCAAGCTGTCCTCGCGCAACAGATAAAAACCCACCCAGAAAAAATGTGGCAGTTTGGTTTTTAAAATCGCCGAAACATTGGCCATGGTGGCCACCGTATCAAAATGCTTCTGAATCTGCTTTTTGATCTGACCTTTCGCCCATTTGTATTGGGTTGTCTTATCCATTTGATTCCTCGCCGGCCATTGTAACACAAATCCCCGACATCACCAATGGATATTTTTAGAGCCGGAAGCGCTGCGCGATAACCTTTTCCACCCGCACCTTGTCCTCCAGCGTATCCACACCGAGAGATTTTTCCTTGGTCAGAAGAACCCGGATCGGCTTTTGATGTTCGATAAACCGCAATTGCTCCAGTTTCTCCCGGCGTTCGAGCCTTGAAGGAGGGATTTGGGCAAAAAAATCCAAAAGCTCACGGGAATACCCATAGATCCCATAATGATGATAGAAAAAGGTAAATTCATCCCGGGTAGCGTGGGGAATCGCGGACCGGGAAAAATAAACCGCACCCCCCTGGGCATCGATCACCACCTTGACCTGATGAGGAGATTGAAAATCCTGATAGGAAGTATTTTGAGTGGCCGCGGTTATCACCACTTCGGGATTTTTGGCCAGGGATTTGGCCACCCGGCTTACCAGGCGGGGAGAAATAAGGGGTTCATCCCCCTGAACATTGAGAACCCCGTCACAGGGGATTTTCTGGATCACCTCCCAGATTCGATCCGACCCGGTATCATGCGCCGGGCTGGTGATCACGGCTTCTCCGCCGAAACTTTCCACCATTTCCTTGACCCGTTCATCATCGGTGGCGACCAAAACCCTCTTTAACTCCGGGCTTTGGATAACCTGCTGGTAAACCCATTGAATGAGGGGTTTTCCGGCAATTTTCATCAGGGGCTTGCCCGGCAACCGGGTGGAGTTGAACCGGGCGGGAATAACTGCAACCAAGTACATGGATCCGCTATTTTGACTTGGCAGAATCCGGAGTTCCTTCGGCTGAGACCTTTTTCTGTTCCTTTTCGTTCACTACCGACGGTGCATCTACCTGTCCACTTTCCACCGCCTTTAGATTCATCTGGCAGCTTCCCTGGAAGAATGCCCCTTCCTGAATCACAAGTTTTGGGGTAATCACCGTCCCCGTCACCGATCCGTTGGGGAAAATTTCCACCTTTTCCGTGGCCACGATTGTTCCCTTTACCCGCCCATTTATCGATACCGTGCTGACATTGATTTCTTCTGCCTGCACGTCTCCGGATTCTCCAATGATTAACGCGTTTCCACTCTTGATCTTTCCTTTAAACTTTCCGTCAATCCTGAAGGAATCTTTGAACTTAATATCTCCCACTATATTGGTAGAATTATCAATAAAACCACTCACCTTGATGAAAGATTCGTTGTTTTT
>Ga0180434_10001315_pt1 | contig 35737 bp, 31 predicted proteins | sample SS_ome_7_FD_132453 | JGI IMG/M metagenome (GOLD analysis project Ga0180434, IMG submission 132453) | Hypersaline lake sediment archaeal communities from the Salton Sea, California, USA - SS_1_D_2 metaG | ecosystem: Environmental > Aquatic > Non-marine Saline and Alkaline > Hypersaline >... | reverse complement strand
CACATTCGCGATCTGCCCAAGGGAGAGCTCGGCGTTGACGTAGAAAATAATTTTGAACCGAAATACGTCATTCCCACCAAAGCCAAAAAAACAGCCGGCTTTTTGAAGAAGCAGGTGCAAGAAACAGGGTCGGTTATCTTGGCCACTGACGAAGACAGAGAGGGCGAGGCCATTGCCTGGCATTTAACTAAAGTTTTAAATCTTGACGGCCAAAAACCCCACCAAAGAATTGTTTTTCACGAAATCACCAAGCAGGCCATTGAAGAGGCTTTAAAAAATCCGAGAAAGCTTGATATAAGACTGATTGATGCCCAACAAGCAAGAAGAATTCTGGACAGAATTGTCGGCTACAAGCTTTCTCCCTTTTTGTGGAAAAAAATAGCCAGAGGGCTATCGGCCGGCCGGGTGCAATCGGTGGCCGTCAGGCTGGTGGTGGAGCGCGAACGGGAAATAGAAGGTTTTGAGCCTCAAGAATACTGGATGATCGAAGCTTTGCTCAAATCGCCCGGGGATGAAATAGAGTTTCCCGCCCTGCTTATCAAAAAAGAAGGAAATCTTTTGGATAAATTGGCAATTAAAAATCAGCTGGGGGCAGAGCAAATCGTTAAAGATTTAGGGGGAGCCAGATACGAGGTGGAAAGTATCGAGAAAAAAGAAGCCAGAAGAAATCCTCTGCCCCCTTTTACCACCAGCACCCTGCAACAAGAAGCGTGGCGCAGATTTAAGTGGACCGCCAAGCTAACCATGCGCATAGCCCAACAGCTTTATGAAACAGGAAACATCACCTATCACCGGACCGATTCTTTGAATCTTTCAAGCCTGGCCCTTAATGTTGCCAAAAAGTTTATCACGGAAAACTGCGGTGAAAAATATTATCAATTTAGAAAATACAAGGCTAAGAAGGGAGCCCAAGAGGCCCATGAAGCCATCAGGCCCACCTATCCTGAAAAAAGACAGGTCGAGGCTGATGGCAAAGAATCCCAATTGTACGATTTAATCTGGCAAAGGTTCGTTGCCTGCCAGATGAGCCAAGCAATTTTCGACTCAACAACAGCCGATATTAAAGCCGGCAAATATGTTTTTCGAGCTAACGGCCAGTCTTTAAAGTTTGATGGATTTTTAAAAATCTACCCGATTAAATACCAAGAAAATAAATTACCAAGCCTCAAAGTAAATGAAATTTTAGAAGTAATAAAATTAAACCCCTCGCGACACTTTACCCAGCCGCCCGCCCGCTTCACAGAGGCCAGTCTAATCAAGGCCCTGGAAAAAGAGGGCATCGGCCGGCCCTCCACCTACGCTCCGATTATTTCAACCGTTCAGGAAAGAAACTATATTGAAAAAGACGAAAAAAGATGCTTTAAGCCAACAGAAATCGGGATGGTTGTTAATGATCTCCTGGTGCAGCATTTTCCCAGAATAGTTGACATTAAATTCACCGCCAATATGGAAGAAAATCTGGATGAAATCGCCCGGGGCGAAAAAGAGTGGGTAAAAATCGTCAATGAATTCTACCAGTCTTTCAGCAAAAACCTGCAAGAAAAATACCAGGAGGTTTCTAAAAAGCAGTTCACCGAAAAGCCAACCAAGAAAAAGTGCCCCAAATGCTCGGCCCCCCTCCTGGTGCGGTTGGGCAAATACGGGGAGTTCTACGCCTGCTCTAAGTTTCCCCAGTGCAGATATACGGAGTCCCTGCCGGAAAAAAACCTGGACATTGAATGTCCCAAATGCCACAAAGGCAAAATTGTTGAGAAGAGAACCTCCAAGGGAAAAATCTTTTACGGCTGCAACCGTTTTCCGGAATGCGATTTCGCTCTCTGGGACAAACCCACCGGAACAAAGTGTCCCAAATGTAACGCTCTGATGGTGGAAAAGAATAAAAAAGAGAAGTGCTCAAACAAGGAGTGTGGTGATAAAAAACGGCCGTAAAATAAATTGCGGCTTTTTTTATCTGCTTCAAAGCCTTATTAACTTATATTTTTCCGCTTGATTTTTAATTTCCGCTAAGATATAATAAAAGATAATTTTTATGTCAATTACCGGCCTCATCAGAAAAATTATCAAAGGCTCTGACGTGAAGTTAATTGAAAAAGCTTTTGAGTTTGCCAAAGAGGCTCATCAGGGCCAAAAAAGGGCTTCCGGCGAAGATTACATCGAGCACCCCTTAAGGGTGGCGGAAATTCTCAAAGAAATGCACCTTGATTCACAAACAATAGCCGCTGGTTTTCTACATGACCTGCCCGATGACACCAACAAAACTCTAAAAGATATTGAAAAAGAATTCGGCAAAGACGTAGCTTTTTTAGTAGAGGGCGTCAGTAAGCTGGGCAAGCTGCGCTATCCCAAAAACGGTCTTGAGGTAAAATCGGTTTCAGAAAGGCTAGAGGAACCGATTGACTTTAGGGCAGAAAATTTAAGAAAAATGTTCTTTGCCATGGCCCAAGACTTAAGGGTGATTCTGATTAAGTTGGCAGATAGGCTGCACAACATGGAAACCCTGGGTTCCCTACCTCCGGAAAAAAGAAAAAGGATCGCGCTGGAAACCTTAGAAATTTTCGCTCCGCTGGCCAATAGGCTTGGCATGGGTGAAGTCAAAGGAAGGCTGGAAGACTTGGCTTTCCCCCATATTTACCCCCGAGAGTTCGAATGGTTGATGGCAAATTTTAAAGAAAAATACAGGGAAAGAGAAAAATATCTCGAAAAGGTAAAACCGGTTTTACAAAAGATACTGAGAGAAGGAAAAATCAAGCCGCTGGATATACACTCCCGAGCCAAACATTACTGGAGTCTTTACCAAAAGCTCTTAAAACATGAAATGGATTTTGACAAAATTTATGATCTGGTCGCCCTAAGGGTTATTGTTAAAGACGTAAGAGACTGCTACAAGGCCCTGGGCGTTGTCCATAAATCGTGGAGGCCCCTGCCCGGCCGCATCAAAGACTATATCGCCCTGCCCAAACTCAATGGCTATCAGGCCCTTCACACAACGCTTTTTTGCATCGATGGAAAAATAACGGAAATTCAGGTAAAGACGAAAAAAATGCACGAGGAGGCAGAAAACGGAATTGCCGCCCACTGGGCGACCAAAGAAGGGGTTGACCTCAAAACTCAAAGAAGAAAATTTGCCTGGGTGGCCCAATTAAGCGATTGGCAGAAAGGAATAAGTAATCCCAAAGAATATTTGGAGGGCTTGAAAATTGATTTTTTTAAAAACAGGATTTTTGTTTTCACTCCGAGGGGCGACGTTATTGACCTGCCAGAGGGGGCTACTCCGGTAGATTTTGCTTACGCTGTTCATACAGAAATCGGCAGCCACTGCTCAAGCGCCAAGGTTAACGGAAAAATTGCTACGCTTTCCAACTCTCTGAAAAACGGCGATGTCGTAGAAATTATTGTTGATAGAAAAAGACGCCCCTCTCAGCACTGGTTGAATTTTGTCAAAACCAATCTAGCTAAATCAAGAATCAAAGATGAGGCAAGAAAAGAGCTGCCGCTTCAGGAAAAACAACCCCCTGCTAAGATTCAATCAAGGGTGCAGCAAGAAAAAATCAGCCCCCAAAAAACAGGGGGAAAAATCGCCGGGATACAGAAGGGCAAACTCGCTATTTCTTTGGCCGGAGAGAAAGGTATGAAAATTTATATAGCAAAGTGCTGCAATCCCCAAGCGGGCCAGGAAATAAAGGCCTATGTTACCCAAAACAAAGGAGCCTCGGTTCATAAAACGAACTGCCCGAACATTATTAGACTGCAAAAAAAATGGCCCCAAAAAATTGTTGAGGCCATGTGGTATCCACAAAGCCCTGACTAATGCTGCGGGCTAAAAACTGCCCACTATTCCTCCGCCAGCAATAACCGCCACGATAACAACGACGATTAGGAATCTCCAATTGGTTTTTTCTTTTGTCAAAAATGGCATAGAATCAATTGTTATTTTAACTACTCGACCTTTGCTCGGAGTTTTATTTTATTGAGCAGATTTTCCAATTCTTTTTTAGAACTGAAAAAAATATTCAGCTTGGGACGACCGGCGGCCATGCGCAGTTTTAGAGTTTTAATGCCCAGGATCTTTCTAATTTTTTCTTCCATTGCTTTTATTTCTCTTGAAGCGAGGGGGATCTGTCTCCTGACCGGTTGCCAAATATTCAGTTTTTGAACCAAATCTTCGGCCTCTCTGACATTTAAACCGTCCCTGACCGTTCTGGCAAAAATAACTTTTTGTTTCTGGGGGTCTTCTACGGCTAGCATGGCCCTGGCATGGCCCTCGCTGATTTTCTCGTCTTTCAGGGCCTGCTTTATATCCCGGGGCAATTCAAGCAAGCGCATGGTGTTAGCTACCCCTTCCCGGCTTTTTCCGACCAATCTAGCGATATCTTTTTGCATAAAATTAAAATCTTCTTGTAGCCTTTTATAGGCTTCGGCTTTTTCCAGAGGGCTCAAATCCCGCCGTTGCACATTTTCCACAATAGAAACAACCAACTTTTCTTGTTCGGTGGGGTCTCTGACGATAATCGGCACCTGAGTTAAACCAACCATTTTAGCAGCTAATAATCTTCTTTCTCCGGCTACCAGCTGATATTCTGTATATCCATAACCCTTCTCAATTCGGCTTACCAGCAGGGGTTGTAAAACGCCATGCTCCCTGATCGAGCTGGCTAATGTTTCCAGCCCGGCTGGATCAAAATCTTTCCTTGGCTGATAGGGGTTAGGTTTTACTTTCTCAATCTCGATATAGAAAATAGGCTCCTCTTTTGCTGCGGAAGCTTTTTGGTTTTTTGCCGTTTTTTTGGGAATGAGAGATTCTACTCCCTTGCCAAAGCTGTGTTTCATAAATTTCTTTAAACTGGTTTAGGCTGATTTTGTGTTTCTTGTAGATGAATAATTTCTTCTGCCAGCTCCCGATAGGCCTTGGCTGCCAGAGATTCCGGGGCATATTGCAAAATAGTTTTTCCGAATTTCGGTGCTTCTGCCAAGGCTACTGCTCTGGGAATAACCGTATCGAAAACATAACCCGGAAAGTTCCTTCTTAGTTCTTTGGCCACCTCTCGGGAAAGCTTGCTGTTTCTACTATACATTGTCAAAAGGGCGCCGGCAACCCTCAAATTGTGGCCCAGGTTGTCTTTCACCAGATTAATAGTATCCAGCAATTGCTCTAGCCCCTCTAAGGCCAAATATTCACACTGGATGGGTATTAAAACCTCGTCAGCCGCACAAAGAGCGTTAATAGTCAAAAGGCCCAGGCTGGGCGGAGAATCGATTATGATAAAGTCGTAGGGCTCTTTAATTTTATCCAAAATCTGCCGCAATTTGAACTCTCTGTTATCGGCCATTACCAGTTCAACGGTGGCGCCGGATAGATCAGGAGAAGCGGGCATAATTTCATAACCGAAAAAGGGGCTCTTTCTAATAATGGCTGAGGGGCTGATTTGATCCATTAAGGCGTGGTATATAGAAAGGGGCAGGGTCCTGGGAGAAAGGCCCAAAGAAAGCGTGGCATTGGCCTGAGAGTCCATATCGACCAACAAAACCCTTTTGCCCATACTGGCTAAAAAAACCGGCAGATTGGTGGCAACGCTCGATTTTCCCACTCCCCCTTTTTGGTTAGCAATAACGATAATCCTAGCCATTAAATAAAATTAGCACATATTTTTTAAATTGACAAATGACCGAAAAATTGGTAAATATAAGGAGTAATTTGCCGCGGTGCTGGAATGGAAGACAGTCACGGCTCAAAACCGTGTGGGCCAAAAGCCCGTGTGGGTTCAACTCCCACCCGCGGCACACCTCTAGATAAATCGCTGAAGTCAGCGACTGATCCTTTGGCTGATTTTTAAAACTAGCCAGCCGGAAAAAATTCCCACCAATATGCCGGCTAAAATATCTAAGGGCCAGTGGACGCCAACAAAAACTCGGGAAACGCCCATCAAAAAACTGGCAATAAAAAAACCGAAGCCGGCTCTTTTATTATAAGAATAAACAACCGTGCTTAAGGCGAAAAAAAGAGCTGTGTGAACAGAAGGAAAAGAAGCTTGGCCTATTTCACCTATTAAGGAAGAGATTTCCTGCTCGGCGAAAGGTCTTTGCCTATACCAAAACAAATGGATGAAATCAATGATAACAAATTTAGCTACAATTGCCGCCAAAAGCGCCTGGAGAATTATTTTCCACCTTCTCCAAAAAAATAATAAAACTAAAAACGCTAAAGCGTAGGGCAGGTATTCAGCAAAAAACCTTCCCATATTGTCAAGAAGAGGCCATTGCCCGGCCAAATTATTAATTTTTTGAAATAGACAATAATCCATTGGCTTTAATTTTTTTAAATATTTTCCCGCGGTGGTAAAAAGCAGTCAGGGCTATCATAGAGCCATTGTCGGTACAGAAAATTTTTGCGGGAACCAAAAATTTAACAGCCGGCACGCTTCTCTTAATGTTTGAGGTAAATTGCCTTCTCAGCTCATTGTTGGCGGCTACCCCGCCCCCGAGAATAATCGACCTCGCCCCAAAGGCTTTTGCCGCTCTTATGGTTTTGTGAATTAAAACGTCGACCACTGCCTGCTGCACCTCGGCGCACATTGCCTGGATATATTTCTTGTTTTTTGTTTTTTCTTTTCTTACTTTATACAGTACCGCGGTTTTTAATCCGGAAAAGCTGAAATCGTAATTTTTTTGCCCAATCATTGGTCTCGGTAATTTTAAGCATATCGAGCCTTTGTCTTTGGCAGCGTATTCTGCAATAACCGGCCCGCCCGGGTAACCTAAGCCTAAAATTCTAGCCACCTTGTCAAGGCACTCTCCGGCTGCATCGTCCCTTGTTTCGCCGATCAATTTATATTTTCCTATCTTTCTCATTAAAAACAACTGGGTGTGCCCGCCGGAAACAACCAAACACACGGCCGGAAACCTAATAGCTGTCAGTTTGTTATTAATAAGGTTGGCAACAATGTGAGCTTCAATATGATTAACGGGGATAAGGGGCTTTTTGAGTTTTACGGCTAGCTCCTGGGCAAAATTAATCCCCTGCCACAAACAGGGCTCTAGGCCTGGCCCAGCCGTAACACCAATCAAATCAAAACATTCCCCCTTAACGGCTTTTTTAAAAACAAGCGGGAGGTTGCTTTGATGCTCTCTTTTGGCCAACAGGGGGTAAACCCCTCCGTATCTGGCGTGAAGCTTTACCTGGGAAGAAACAATATTAGATAAAATTTCTAATTTGCCGTCCCCGATTCTTAACAAAGCAACGCAAGTATCGTCGCAGGAAGTATCAATACCTAAAACCTTAATGTTTTTGGTGGCCATATGGTCAGATCAATTACTTTGGAGGGCTTGTTTTTGGGCAGGTTTCCGGCGTTAATAAAGAGATCCGGCTGATATCTCCTGTCTTTAAACTGCTTTACGACTTCCTTTATATTAGTTGAAGCCGGCCCTCCGGAAACATTCGCCGAGGTGCCGGTCAGGGGATGCTTAAGACGTCCCAGCAAGCTTAGCAAAAAGGGATGTTCGGGTATTCTCAGGCCGATACTCCCCCCGCCCCCTTTCTTTTTCAGAACAACGGTAACCTTGCCCGGCCAGACACTTTTAAGATATTTTTCCTGTTGCTGGCTAATCTCGGCTAATTTTTTGGCAGTCTTAATGCTGCTAACAAATACGGGAATCGGCTTATTGGGAGGCCTTTTCTTGATTTTATATAACCTCCTTAGTGTTTTTTTATTGGTGGCATCGCAAACTAGCCCGTAAACCGTGTCGGTCGGGCAAACCAAAATTTTATCATCCCTTATCGCCCCAATCGCCTTTTCAATATCGGGTTCGATGGTGTCCATACTATTAATTTAACCTATTTTAAAAAAACAAAAAAGGGAGTTAGCTCCCTTTGTAATTCCTGAATTGCTCTAATTGTACTATAAGTTCCTGTAGTTGCTGAAAAGACAGCTTTCCGTATCGATTCCCACCGCCTCGCGCAACTCTTTCTTGTTCGTTAGTAAGGGCGTGGACTACGGCTTCAACCTCTTCCTCTTCTGGGACAAGGCCGCCCCTGTTCAGAAAAATTCCCTGCGGTGGAATTACAATCATTTCATCCTCCTTTTTTATTCTTCACTTTAGCTATTTTAATAAACTATGGCTTTTTTGTCAATATCTTGGTTTCTTTCGAAATAACGGAGCCGGGCCAAATAAGAGCATCGGATTTAATCAGCGTGCCGGGCATCAAAGAAACGTTAACGCCAATATGAACATTATTCCCTACGATGGCCCCCAAATAACTCAAACCTGTCTCTATTTTTTCTTTTTTAAGCCTGACTGTTATTTTGCTCCTGTCCAGTCTCCTGTTGGCGGTAACAGTCCCTGCGCCCACGCGGCACCCTTCTCCGAAAATGGAATCGCCGTAAAAACCGGAGTGTACGTGAACGTCTTTCTGAAAAATTGATCTGGCTATCTCGGCCAGAGCTCCTACCGCGACCCCCTCTTCCAAGTCGCTATAATCTCTAATAATAGAGTTGGTGCCTATCAGACAATTGTTTCCGATATAGCAAGGGCCCTTAACAACGGCCCCCTTAAAGATTTTAACATTCCTGCCCGAACGAACTTCGTTTTTGCCCAAATTTTTATTAAATAAATACTTTACAATCGAGAAAAGATGCCAGGGATATTTTAAGGAAATGAGCTCTTCTTCTTTTTTTTCAAGAAGGTGAACTCGGACTTCATTACCTCTCATATACAAAGAAAGGGCGTCTTCAAAATCATACTTGTGTTTTTTTACTTTTGCGTAGCATTTAAAAAATCCCGGCTCCAGAAAATAGACTCCTACGGTTCTGATATTTGAAGAATAATTCTTTCGGGGTTTTTCTACGATTCCTAGCGCCCTGTCGCCCCTTATCTTCATTATCCCGAAAAGATGGGGGTTTTCGGTTTTTTGCCCAACCAAAACAGCTTTGATTCTTGGCCTCTGCGTCTTTAGTTTTGCACTGTGAAGGATTTCAGATATATCCACCCTTTCTGCGTTTAGAACCACAAAGGGGCCCCCAATTAACCCCTTTGCCCGCCACAAAGCGTCGCCCATACCCCTGGGTTCGGGCTGAGCAATATATTTAATTTTTTTGTCTTTAAGTGCTTTTTCTATTTCTTTGTTCCGGGCTTGCACCACTATAATATCCCTAATTCCTGATTTCCTTAAGCCGTCAACCGTCCAACGAATCAAGGGATGGCCCATGATTTTGATAAGAGCTTTGTGTTGTTGGTTGAGCGGCCAAAAACGAGAACTTTCGCCGGCTGCTAAAATTACTGCCTGGAGCATAGATTTAAAATCGTCTTTGCCAATTTGTCTGAATCATGAACAATGGGGCCCGTTTCAAGCAAAAGGTCTTCTCCAATGAATTTGTCTTTATCCAGAGTGTCAGAAAATCTCACCATTGACAAAAGCTCGGGGTGCTCTTTTTTGTAGCTAGCCATTTTAGAGGCAAAACATTCCCCTTTGTTAAAAATTACTCTGTCTATTTTCTCCCCCAAATACTTTTCAACCTCGGAGGTAAAATCCGAAACAGAAAAGTCGTTGGTTTCCCCCAGTTTTGTCATCAAGTTACAGACATAAACCTTGGGAGCCTTGCTTTTTCTGATAGCTTCCGGAATGCCTCTGACTAATAAAAGCTGAAGCAAGGAAGAATAGAGATCTCCGGGACCCAAAACCAGCAAATCTGCTTTTTCAATCGCCTTTACGGCTGGCTGGTAGGCCCTGGCTTCGGGATACAAAAAAACTTTTTTAATCTTGAGATTGACGTTGTGTTTCGGCCTGTCGATGTTGCTTTCTCCCCTAACCAATTCTCCGTTCTCTAATTCGGCGCAAAGTAGAGCATCATCAAGGGTAACGGGCAGTACCCGATAGTTCTCCGCAATTCTAAGGTCTTCTTTAATGTCTTCTAATAGTGCTTCTATTCCCATAGCTGAGACGGAAGCGGTACAATAAGCGTTTGCCAAGCTGGTGCCGTTTGCGAAACGATATCTAAAAAGATCTTTTTGTCTGTTGGGTAGTCCGGAAAGGGCCAAGGCGGCTCTTCTGATGTCGCCAAAAGATACTTTTGTCTGAAACAGCTTCCTGTCTCTGCCAGCCGAACCCCCGGAATCCAACATAGAGGAAACCGCCGATATTTTAACCGGATGCTTTTTTAGTCCCTCCAAGACAGCCGTAGGCATGGCGTTTCCTCCGCCCAAACAAACAACGTGAAGCGTTTTTTCCATATTTAAACCGCTATTTGAATTCTCCAACTATATTACTCAAATTTATTTTTCTGTCAATTTCGTGCCAGGGCCGTTTCAGCTGGGTCCACTGAGTTTGAAAAGAAGAACGATCGCTTTGATAGAAAACTCCGATGGGAACCTTGCTGTCTTTTTCGTAAGAATAATCCCATTCTCTGGCTTTTTCCATGGCTTGACCAAAATGTTCTTTTTTGTGAGATTGACTAATTTTATAAACGTTCCTGTTGAGGAAGGGAATCGAATGCTTGTGATACATAATACAGGGCTGAAGAATATCAATAAAAGCAAAGCCCTTATGGCTGATGGCTTGTTTTATTAGCTCTTTTAAATGCGAGGTTTCCAAGGCATAACCCCGGGCCACAAAGGTGGCGCCGGCTGCCAGAGCCAAAACAAGAGGATTTAAGGGAATTTCATTCACCCCCAAGGGGCTGGAAGCTCCCTTAAAGCCCTTTTCTGTGGTGGGGGTAAATTGTCCGGTAGTCAAAGAAAAAACCTGGTTATTGTGAACGAGCATTGTCAAATCAGCATTATACCTGCAGTTATGAACAAAGTGCTCCATGCCTTCGGCATAAGTGTCGCCGTCTCCGCCAAAACCAATAACATTCAAATCGGGGTTACCAAGTTTAACACCAAAAGCGATTGGCAACACCCTACCATGAAGGCCATAAAAGGCCCTAAGGTTCAAATAATCGTAAATTTTGGCATGACAGCCTATGCCGGTAACAATAGATGTATTTTTTGCAAGCCTAAGCTCAGAAATTGCTTCTTTGACCGCCCGTAAAACAGCGAAATTTGTACAGCCGGAGCACCAAGTGTTTTTTTCTTTTGTCAGCAGAGCTTCTTTTTTCATTTTTTTATCGCTTTAATTATATCCTGCGGCACAAAGGGTCTGCCGTCATATTTTAAAACCTTGTTTTTTATCAGCAGTCCTGTTTGTTCTGCTATGACATCGGCTAAAAGACCGGTTGCCGAATTTTCGACTAAAAAAACCTTTTGCGATTTTTTGATCTCCCGGGCTACTGATTTTTTGGGGAAGGGGCTGAGATAAGAAATTTGCAAAAATTTGAAGTTTTTTAATTCTGAAAGGGCGTCTAAAACAGCTCCCTTGGTCGAGCCGTGACCAATAATTAAGTTTTTGCCCTTACCGAAAACAGAGACGGGATTAATTTTTTGCATCTCCCGAGCGAGCCGGGGTATTTTTTTTAATCTTTTTTCCTGCCCCCTCGCCACCCTTTCTGCATCCTCTACCGTGTGGCCCATTCTGTTGTGTTCATAGCTGCTTGCTCTGCCTACAGGATAAGAAACGGGTTTCAATTTTGACCCTTTTAACTGGCTAGAAGTATAATTACTTTCCCCCAAATGCTTGTCTCCCAAGATAATGGCCGGAGTTCTGTATTTGCAGGACAAATAAAAAGCTTCTTGTGTTCTAATGATGGCTTCTTGGGCGTCTCCCGGCGCTGAGACGATTCTGGCGAATTCGCCGTGGCCAGCGTTCAAAGCAAATTTAAGATCGCTTTGGGCCGTATAGGTTGGAACTCCGGTAGAGGGCGCTGTTCTTTGGGCTAAATAAATTACCAGCGGCAGTTCTGCCATGCCAGCCAAGCTTATAGCTTCGGTCATTAAGGCGAATCCGCCCCCCGAGCTGCCCACCATAACTTTTGCCCCCGTGAAAGAGGCTCCCAGGGCCATGTTGATGGTGGCAATTTCATTCTCGGGCTGAAAAACCAAGATATTGTTTTCTATCTGCCTTTTAGCTAAAAAATGCAAAACAGGAGTGGCTGGAGTCATGGGATAGGCTAAATAAATATCCATTCCGGCAGCGATTGCTCCTGCGCCTATTGCTTCGTTGCCGGAAATGAAATAATTGGGCTTACCGATCTTTTTTATTTTTTCTTTGACTTCTGTCAAACTATAACCTTGTTCGATGGCTTTTCTGATTAAATCATTTTTGCCGAATGTTTTCTCAGCTAACGCCAAAATGGTGGACGAATCGACGCCGAAATACCTGAAAAACAAACCAATCAAAACGTCGTTGGCTAAAATCTGCGGACCCCCTAGCTTTTTAACTACAGGCCCCGTTTCCTTTGTCCCGAAAATAACACCGCCCCTTTTCAGGGATTTCTTATGAATATTAATCGTCTTTTGGTCTAAAGCCAGAATAAAATCATAGTAATGCTCGTGAGAATGAACTGGTTTATCAGAGATTTTAAGAACATTAAAATTGTGTCCCCCTTTTATTAAAGAGGGGTAGTCTCGGTAATTAAAAACGTGGTAACCCAAGCTGCAGAATATTTTACCGATTAAGTGAGAGGTGACATTGCTTCCCAAACCAGCTTCTCCGCCGATAAGAATGGTCTTTTTCATCATTTTTTATCTTACCATATTTTATAAAAGAAAAAAATAGTCCGTACAAATATCAGCCTTGACGGGGCGCTTCTCAGGTGTTAATTTAAATCAGTTCGCCAAAACTAAAGAGGGGGTCGCAAAATGAAGAAAATAAAATTTTCGTGGGATTTAGACGGCGGTGTGCTAGAAGGTGGGCATCTTTATTTTTTCAGAAATCTTAATATAACAAGCAGGATTGATAAACAAGAAGCTAAGCGGTCGGAAATGGAATTTTATGCTTCTCGTAAGTTAAAATATCGCCCCGCCCTATTTGCCAGCGAGGGCGACGAAGTTTTTATTATAACCTGCCGCAAAACCGAAGCGCGAGATATTACCAAAAAGACTCTCAAAAAATATGAGATTAATGCACCAATAATCTTTGCCGACGAAAAGGGAGAAATCGACTGGTCTTCTTCATATGAAGAGGCTTCAAAAAAAGCGGCCCGGTTAAAGGCCAAGGTTATTAAAAGGCTGGGAATTAACGTTCACTTCGACAACAATCCGATTATGGTAGAAGCTCTGCGTGAGCTTTGCCCAGAGGTAAAAATAATCCTTATTAGTGAATGAAATATAATAAAAAAGAGTTGGGGGGCCGGCTCTTTTTTCTTACTCCACTGTTACCGACTTGGCCAAATTGCGGGGCTTGTCCACGTCGCAGCCGCGAACTACGCCCATGTGGTAGGCAAAAAGCTGCAGAGGAATAACGCTCAAAACAGGAGTAAGCATTTCTAGGGTCTTTGGGACGTAGATTACATCCTGGACCAAATTTTTAATGGCTTCATTGCCCTCGGTAGCTATGGCAATAATAGGGCCCTTGCGAGCCTTAATCTCTTCGATGTTGGAAACGGTTTTTTCGTATACCGAATCCGTTGGAGCAATAACCATGGTGGGAAAGTTTTCATCAATCAGGGCTAAGGTTCCGTGTTTCATCTCTCCTGCGCCGTACCCTTCGGCATGAACATAGGAAATCTCTTTTAGTTTTAAAGCGCCCTCCAGAGCAATAGGATAATTGTATTTCCTGCCAATGTAGAGAAAGTCGTCGTAATCTTTGTATTTCTCAACTAGCTTTTTAATTTGGCTATCGAGCGTTAAAACCCTTTTAACTAAATCCGGCAATAATTTAAGCTCTTTAGTAACTCTTTGTCCCATAACAACTGAAAGATCTCTCTGTCTGCCAAGATACAAGGTCAAAAGAGCCAAAATCGTTAACTGAGAGGTAAAGGCTTTGGTGGAGGCCACGCCGATCTCAGCACCCGCCCTGTTGTATACACCAGCTGCTGTTTCTCTTGAAAGAGAAGAGCCCACCACATTAACGATACCCAGGCTTAAAGCCCCTTTTCTTTTTGCTTCCTTAAGAGCTGCCAAGGTATCGGCTGTTTCCCCTGATTGGGAAATTGCCAAAATAGCTGCCTTTCCGTCAAGAATAGGTTTTCGGTAGCGAAATTCTGAAGCCAGATCAACGTTTGTGGGAATGCCGGCATATTCTTCCAGCATATACTCTCCCACCATGCCAGCGTGAAAGGCTGTACCACAGGCCACGATATTAATCATTTCGATTTCCCTGAGCTTTTCCTTAACAGATTCAAGCCCGCCGAGCTGAGCCGCTCCGTGATTAACTAAAAGTCTTCCCCGGATGGCGTTCTCAACAGTGTCTGACTGTTCCATAATCTCTTTTAGCATAAAATGGGGATAACCTTTTTTCTGAGCGTCTTCCGCTTCCAGCTCTAAGTTTTCGGGCTGCTTTTCTTTCAAAACCAGGAGATCGTGTCTGGTAAGGACGGCTATTTCATTATCGTCCATATTAACCACTTTTTTAGCATGGGGAATCAAAGCATTAGCATCAGATGCCACTAAATATTCTCCCCTGTCGCTAATTCCGATCAGGAGCGGGCTGGAAAGCCTGGCTAAGACAATTTTGTCCGGATCCTCTCTGCTGACAATGGCCAAGGCGTAAGCCCCCCTAACCAACCTGAGTGCTTTTCTGACAGCTTCTTCCAGATTCCCCTGAAAGAATTTTTCAATCAAATGGCTCAAAACCTCTGTATCGGTTTCCGATCTGAAAATATGGCCCTCTTTTTTAAGAATCTCTTTTAGCTCTGCATAGTTTTCAATGATTCCGTTATGAACCAACCAAATATTTTCCCGACAGTCGGTATGGGGGTGGGCGTTGGCTTCGCTTACTCCGCCATGAGTCGCCCAGCGGACGTGGCCAAGGCCCAAGCCGCCTGTCAGGCGCTGGTGGCCATTAATTTTATGCTCCAGTTTCTCCAGCTTGCCAACTGCTTTTAAACAAACGGTCTGGCCGCTTTCAAAAACAACAAGACCCGCGGAATCATATCCCCGGTAGCTTTCTCTCTGGAGGCTGGTAAGTAAAATGGGGACTGCCTTTTGTTTGCCCAAATAACCGACTATGCCACACATTATACCACAATATTAATTAATTTATTGGGCACAAAGACCACTTTTTTAACAGCCTTACCCAATAACCAGTTTTTAACCTTTTTTCGCTCAAATGTCAATTCTGTTGCTTTTTCTCGGGAAATGCCCGAAGCGGCATCAAATCTGTCGCGGACCCGGCCGTTAATCTGAACAATGAATTGAATTTTATCTTCTTTGGCTAGTGAGGGGTCGTGTTGGGGCCACTTCTGGCAATGGATTGAATTTTTTTCGCCCAACTGGAACCATAACTCTTCGGCTATGTGCGGAGCAAGGGGAGCCAAAAGCAAAAGCAGTGTTTTTAGGGTCTTTGGGTCCGATTGCCGGCTGTTGACTGATAATTTATTAACTAAAACCATCAGGCTGGAAATGGCTGTATTAAACCTGAGTTTCTCAATGTCAGCTGTTACTTTCTTAATGGTTTGGTGTAAAATTCTTTTTTCTTTTTGCAAGTCTTCTCCTTGGCTTTTTGCCGGTATATTTCTAAAAAGATCCCAAACCCTGTTAAGAAACCTGTAGATACCAACTATTCCGCTAGGATTCCAGGGTCCTCCTTGATTATAGGGACCCATGAAACAAAGATACATTCTGACGGAATCTGCGCCATATTTTTTGACTTGTTCGTCGGGATCAACAACATTGCCTCTTGATTTAGACATTTTTTGTCCATCCGGACCAAGAATGATCCCTTGATGACGCAGGCGCAAAAAGGGCTCGGGAAAATCAACCCAGCCCATCTTTTTTAGGGCTTTGGTAAAAAACCGGGCGTACAAAAGATGCAGAACGGTGTGTTCTGCCCCGCCTATATATATGTCAACGGGTAGCCAAGCCTTTATTTTGTCTTCGGCGGCAAACTTTTTCTCGTTGCGAGGATCTACATACCTTAAAAAATACCAAGAAGAACAAACAAAGGTATCCATGGTGTCGGTTTCTCTGCGAGCCGGTCCTCCACACTGCGGACAAGCGGTCTCGACGAACTTCCTTGATTTGGCTAAGGGGGAATCGCAGCGACCGGTTGGCAGAAAGCTTTCTATGTCCGGCAATAAGACCGGCAAGTTCTTTTCTGCCACTGACTGCCATCCGTGTTTCTGACAAAAAACCATGGGAATGGGGACCCCCCAATATCTTTGCCTGGAGATTAACCAATCGCGAAGCCGGTAATAAACCTTTCTTTCAGCCTTCCCTTTTTTACTAAGCCATTCGCCGATCCTCTCTCTGGCTATTTCTGATTTTATCCCGGTAAACCTACCCGACCCCACTAAAGCGCCTTCGCCCTCATAAACTTGGCTTGCCTTACCGCCTGAGATAACATCAATTACGGGCAAATTATGTCTTTTAGCAAACTCCCAGTCGCGTTTGTCGTGGGCTGGCACGGCCATAACAGCTCCCGTACCATAATGCATCAAAACATAATCTGCGATAAAGACGGGAAGTTCCCTATTGTTAACCGGGTTAATGGCTTTGACGCCCCTTAGCTCTACTCCTGTTTTTTCCCTTGTTTGGGAAACTCTGTCTCTTTCTGTTTTCTTCTTTGCTTCTTCAATATGGTTTTGCACGAAGCGCCAATTTTTGATTTTCGATTTTAACTTAGCGACGACAGGATGCTCAGGGGCTAAGACAATATAGGTGCAGCCAAAAAGTGTATCTGCCCGAGTGGTAAAAACCGGAACTGACATCTGAAAGTCCGGTAGGGAAAATTGGACTTGCCAACCAACCGATTTCCCTATCCAGTTCTTTTGCATCATCTTGGTGGTTTCCGGCCAATCCAAGGGATCTAAATCTTTCAATAAGTCTTCGGCGTAATCAGTAATCTTAAAAAGCCATTGCTCAATCTCTTTCTGGACCACCTGAGACTGGCACCTCTCGCATTGTCCATCAATAACCTGCTCGTTGGCCAAAACGGTTTTGCAGGAAAGACAAAAATTACAGGGCACCTTGGCTTTATATGCCAAGCCCGCCTTGTAAAACTGCAGGAAGATCCACTGCGTCCATCTGTAGTATTGGGGGTCAGAGGTAATAATTTCTCTTTGCCAATCATAAACGCCGCCGATAGACCGGAGTTGTTCTCTCATTTTCCCAATGTTCCGCTGCGTCCAAGTCTTAGGATGAATGCCCCGTTTAATGGCAGCGTTTTCTGCCGGCAAACCAAAGGCATCAAAGCCGACGGGCGATAAAACGTTTTTACCTTGCATTCTTTTGAATCGGGCATAGACGTCGCCCCCGACAAAATTATGCCAATGGCCGACGTGAAGGTCTCCCGAAGGATAGGGAAACATTACCAAGTGGTAAAAATTATCTTTCCCCCTAGCCTGTTCGGGCGTTTTGTAAAGCTGTTTTTCTTCCCAAATTTTCTGCCATTTTTTCTCAATTTTCTGCGGACGATAACTATCCATAAGCACCTTAATTTTATCTTAAATTTCTCTGCTTGACAATCTTACAATATTGTGATATCAAGCTCTATAAGGTCGCGAAGATCATTAGAAAATAAAAGGAGGAGAAATTGGACAAAGGTTTAGTTAGATTAGAAAAGAAATCGGTTATAAAAAAGCTTGTCAAGGAAAAGAAAGCGAAACTCAAAGAAAAAGGAGAGGAGCTAAAACTGATAGAAAAGCAGCTGGAGGACGCGTCGGGGGCCATAAGCACCAACCCGGAGACAGAGAATGACAAAAAGGCCTATGGGCGTATCAAAGCAGAGATCGAAAAGACTATCGGAGACTACCAAAAAGTGATAGAAACACTAAAAAGCTTTTCTGCTGAAAATAGAGAAATTGTTGCTGGCGCCCTGGTCGAAATAAGTATAGATAAAAAAAGAGGGTTCTATCTTGTTGTTCCCGGGGCGAGCGTATGCCCCATCCCCATCAAGATAAAAGGACGAGTTCTTAACTTTGTGTCTGTGAAATCGCCGGTAGGACAGGCAATCTTGGGCCTGAGAGCAGGAGATAAAACGAGGGCCAACGGAGGGGTCATCGAAATAATTTCGGTACAATAATAGACAAAAACGGTCCGGCATTCGTCGGACCGTATTGTTTTGCCTATAAGCTAAATAAATGCTTGGCGTTCTCGGCTGTAATCTGAATCGTTTCTTCGAAGGTTAGCTTTTTTAGTTTAGCGATCTTTTCGGCCACATATTTTACGTAGACGGGCTCGTTTCTTCCTTTTTGGGGGGGCGGAGTCAAATAAGGACAATCTGTTTCAATAAGAATTCTTTCTAGGGGAGCCTTTTTAATAATATCATCTAGCTCCAGCTTAAAAATTATGCCGTTAAATCCCAAATAAAGCCCCGCAGCCAAATATTGCTCGGCTTGCTTCCAATTACCAGTGAAACAATGCACCACGCCTCTTAATTGTTCTCTGTTTTTTTTAATAATCTCTATTAAATCATCGTGTGCCATGCGACAGTGAAAAATGACCGGTAAATTCAGCTCCTTCGCCAAATCTAGTTGCTCCAAAAAGAGCTCTTTTTGTTTTTCTTTAAAAGAAACGTATTCTTCTTTGTAATCCAATCCGACCTCTCCGATGGCTTTAACGCCAGAGGACTGAGCCAGCTGCTTGAATTTCTCATAAGATAAACCGTCTCGGGCATGAATGGGATGAAGGCCGATGGCGGCGTAAACTCCTTCCTGGTATTTTTCGGCAAGATCTACGGCTTTTTCGCTTGTGGCGTATTGAGAACCGACATTAATAAGCCAAGTGTCATTATCTAAAGATCGACGAATAACTTCGTCGGCATCTGATTTATAGGCATTGAAGTTTACGTGGGCGTGGGTGTCTACTAAGATCATATCCTGGGAAAGAGAGGCTGGCTTTTTAGGCTTTTCAACTGTTCTAATATTTTTTTAGAGGTTTCTGGTAAAAAGGGCCCTAACAGCCCAGCAATTTCATTGAGGGCTAACAATAAATCGTTGATAACTTTTCTTTTTTCTCCTTCCCAAGGCCGCTCTCTTTCAATATATTTATCGCAGAAACTGATTAATTGCCAAACAACCATTAACGCCTCGTTGAACTTAAATTCCTTTAGGGCTTTCTCGTATTTTTTCTGCGTTTTGGCAATAAGCGAGACTAGACTTTGATTTGCAATTTTACCTTCTCTCTTTTTAATTTTAGCGGCCATGGTTATAACCCTGGCCAGCAAATTGCCCAACCCTGAAGCTAAATCCGCATTATAGCGGCTGACAAACTTGCCCGATGTGTAATCCCCGTCTTCTGTGGACGGAATTTCCCGTAAAAGAAAATATCTGAGGGGGTCTGCGCCGTATTTTTTCACCAATTCAAAAGGATCAATAATATTACCCAAACTTTTTGACATTTTTTGACCCTCAAACGTAATAAAGCCGTGAACAAGGATCGTCTTGGGCAATGCTAGGCCCAGAGAAAGAAGCATGCCCGGCCAAAGCAAACAATGAAATTTCTGAATATCTTTTCCTATACACTGAACTTGGGCGGGCCAGTAACCCGGGGCGCCGGAAAAATAATTAAGCAAGGCGTCGGCCCAGCAGTATATGGTCTGGCTATCGTCTCGAGGGACAGGAATGCCCCACTTTAGGTCTTTCCTTGGCCGAGAAAAACTAATATCTTCCAACCCCTGTTTTAAAAAATTTAACATTTCCCTCTTGCGGGATTCGGGGATTATTTCGATTTGGCCGCTTCTAATAATTTTTTCTATTTTTTTTGAATATTTAGAAAGACGGAAAAAATAATTTTCTTCTTCGACCTTTTCCGGTACTTTCTGATGAAGAAGACATTTGCCGTCTTTTAAATCTTTTCTTGTAATAAAAGATTCGCAACCAACGCAATACAGTCCCTTATATTTCTTTTTGTAAATATCTCCCCTTTTTTCCAGCTCCAGCCAAAATTTTTTGACAACGGGCCAATGGCGCTTTTTGTCAGTGGTGCGTATAAAATCATTATTGGATAAATTCAGGGATCTGGTTAATTCTTTAAACTGGCTAGAAATTTGGCTGCTGAATTCTGCTGGCGATTTGCCGGCCCTTTCAGCGGCTTCGGCTACCTTTCTTCCGTGTTCGTCTGTGCCGGTCAAAAAAAAGACGTTTTTTCCCAGCTTACTATGGTGGCGAGCCAAAACATCTGCCTGGACTAATTCCAGGGCAAAGCCGAGGTGCGGCGACAGGTTGGTGTAAGCTATGCTGGTTGTGATGTAAAATTTATTTTTCATTTTTTGTTAACGACTACCACAAACTCCCCTTTTATTTTATCCCCTTCCAGGTTTTTTATCACCTGGACAATGGTTCCGCGATAAATCGTTTCAAATTTTTTGCTCAGCTCCCGGCAAACGACAGCTTTTAATTCTTTGTCAATAATACTTAATTCCTTTAGCGTTTTGATTATTCTGTGGGGCGATTCGTAAAAAATAATCGGATATTTTGAATTGGCAACTTCCTCAAAGAATTTCTTTCTCTTTTTTCTGACGGGCGGAAAACCCATAAAAAGGAACCTGTCTGTGGGAAAGCCGGAAAGGCTAGCTGCGGCTGTCAGAGCGCTGGCTCCAGGAATGGGTATAACCCGAACTCGGGCATTAGATTCAACAACTGAAGCAATTAATTTATTGCCGGGATCAGAAATGCCGGGAGTGCCCGCATCAGAAACCAAAGCCAGTTTTTTGTCTTCTCTTAAAAGCCGAACGATGCGGTCGGTCTTCTCCGATCCTGAGTGCTGATGGTAGCTCAAAGTCGGGGTTTCTATTCCGTAATAATCAAGTAGTTTTTTGCTTGTTCTGGTGTCTTCACATAAAATTAAATCAACCGACCTTAGGGTGTCGATTGCTCGGGCTGAAAAATCATTAAGGTTGCCAATAGGAGTGGCAACGATATATAAAATGCTCATTCTATAAAACGGTTGCTTCTGCCTCCTTTTTCTTCTTGAAAAAATCTCTTAAAAATTCAAATAATATTCCGATGACCGGAATGGCCAAAATGGCTCCCATAACCCCCCAGATGGTTCCTCCCACAGCTAGGGCGATTAATACCAGAATGGGAGACATACCAACAAATCTTCTACTCAAAATCGGGGTTAAAATATTCTCTATCTGCTGGATAATAACGAAGGCCAAAAGAACAAACAAAGCTTTTGCCACATTATCTAACACAACAATAAGGAATATAATAAGTCCGGCAATGACCGGTCCGACAATCGGAATAAAGTTAGTTATTCCGGCAAAAATAGCCAAAGAAACGTCATACTCCACGTTCAAAACGCGCAAGGCTACAAAAGTTAACAAGCCCACAAAAATGCTGGCCAAGATCCTTACCCCGAACCAGCCAGCCACCTTTTTCTGGGTTTTTTCCCAAAGACTGAGAGCAAGAGCATCGTACTTTTTGGGAGTAAAAACGGTCAATATTCTTTCAAAGCCTTTTTCTTCTAAAGAAATGAAAAGAGACAAAATCAAAATGGTCGAGGTGGTAATAACGCCGCCAAAAACAGAACCCAGGGCCCCAAAAATATTATCGGTAGCCCCCCCGTCTTTCAACCACTCCTGCAGCTTGCCAGAAAATTCTTCAAAGCTTGTGAAGGCTTCCATTCCTAGGGCTTTAAGCGTGGGGCCGACCCGCTCGAAAAACTCTTCATGATGATCTGTAAAAAAGGCGATAAAATTTTCGAGCTCCTCGATAAGGGGGTTGGAAACAGCATAAATAACGCTGCCCAAGATTCCAAAAAAGACAATATAAATAAGAACAACAACCAAGTTTCTGGGCAACCCCTTGTTTTTGAAAAAATTAATAGCTGGCTCAAATAAGATAGAAATGATCAGGGCAAAAATAATCCAAACCAAAACATCTCTCAATAAAAAGAGAAGATAAAGAGCCAGGGCAGCAACGGCAATTTTGAAAATGGAGTTCCAGGAAACGTCTAATAATTTTTCTTTCTCGTTCATAGTTTTAATATTTTTTGGAAACTTTTCTTTTCTTTGAAGGGCCCGACTAGAGCTAAATTCAATTTATTCGGCTGAAAAATAGTTTTGGCCGTTTTTTGAATATCTCCGGCTGAGACCTTATTTATTCTATCATAAATCTCTTTTTGAGTTAAGATTTTCCTCTCCAGCAGTTCTTGGGCTCCGTAAAAAGAAGCTAGGGCATCGGATGGTTCTAAAAGCAGAGCCATTTTGCCTTTTATGTATTCTTTGGCTTTTTTCAGCTCGAATGAGGAAATCTTTTTACTGGCAATTTTCTTGTATTCTCTCAGAGTTGCCGTAATGGCTCTTTCCGCCTTGCTGTTGTCAACCCCGGCCTGAGTTAGCAAAAAACCGGTATCGGGGTTGGCCTCAACGCTGGTTTTAATGTAATAGGCCAGGCCCATTCTTTCTCTTATTTCCATGAAAAGCCGGGAGCTCATCATGCCACCCAAAATGATCCCCAAAACATCCTGAGCATATCTTTGGGGGTGAAAAAGATTATATCCTCTTGCTCCCAAACAAAAGTGAGTTTGATCGGTCTCTCGGAAAAGTAAAAGCGACTGGGGGGTGTTTTGCTTCTCAAGAACTTTTTCCTTCTTTCTGGGTTGACTGGTTTTTATTTTAGAAAAATATTTCTTTGCCTTTTTTACGGCTAATCCGTCTTTTATTTTCCCGGCCAGACAGACAAGGGTGTTTGATGCAACGTACTGGCTTTCCATATAAGCTGCCAGGTCCTTGCGGCTGATGGCTGCTACTGATTCTTTGGTGCCGGCGATATCCCAGCCGGCCGGCTGATCGCCATACAAAAGGTTATTCCATAAAAGAGTTACTTGAGACATCGGATTGTCTCGAAGCATATTAATCTCTTCAATAATTACCCCCCTTTCTCTCACGACCTCTTTTTCTGGCAAAAGGCTGTTTAAAAAAATATCAGAAACCCAATCCAGGGCTTTATCCAAATAGGCAAAAGACACTTTAGCAAAATAGCCCGTATAATCTTCTCCGGTAAAAGCGTTATAAATTCCGCCTATTTTATCCAGGCTTTCGGCTATTTTCAGCTTATCGGGACGCTTTTTTGTGCCCTTAAAAAGCATGTGTTCTAGAAAATGGGAAATGCCGCTTGTTTTTTTTGTCTCGTATTTTGAGCCGGTCCCCACCAAGACTAAAACCGTCACGGCCTGCGTGCTCTCTTGAGGCAGAGTAATAATCCTCAGCCCGTTTTGCAGGGTAACCTTTTTAAACATCTAATTTCTCTTTTAAGATTTCTACCAGCTCTGTCGTCTTTACCCTTTCCTGTTTCATGGTGTCGCGATAGCGAACGGTTAGATCTTTCTTTTCTAGGCTTTCAAAGTCTACGGTAAGACAAAACAGCGTTCCTATCTCGTCCTGCCGACGGTAACGGCGACCGATAGAATCTGCTTCATCATACTGACAAACGAAATGACTTTTTAATAGTTTATATATCTCTTTGGCTTTTTTAACCAAATCCATCTTATTTTTTACTAGGGGCAATACCGCCATCTTGACCGGAGCCAATCTTTTATCGAGGCTTAAAACCACCTCAATTTCTTTTTTGGCTTCCGTGGTTTTAGTTCTGCCGCCTTTCACCTCGTGGTAAGCATCAATTAAAAAAGCTAGCAAGCTTCTGTCAGCTCCGGCCGAGGCTTCAATGATGTGGGGATAGCGACCCTCATAGCTCAGATCCTTGCCCGAGTGTTTTGCGTGGTTGGATAAATCCCAATCTCCCCTATTATGAATTCCTTCAAGCTCTTGCCAGCCAAAAGGGAATCTGTACTGAATGTCAACCTGCCTTTTGGCGTAATGAGATCGCTCTTTTGGGGGTACTTCTACGGTTCTTAGGTTGTCTTTTTTAATCCCCAAAGAAAAGTACCACTTCATTCTTTGCTCTTTCCAGTAATCAAAATACTGGGGGGCTTCTTCCGGCCGGCAGAACCACTGCATTTCCATTTGCTCAAATTCCCGGGTCCGGTAAATAAAATCTTTGGGAGTTATTTCATTCCTGAAGGACTTGCCAATTTGAGCAACACCAAAGGGCGGTTTTAAGCGCATAGAATTTAAAATGTTTTGAAAGTTCAAATAAATTCCTTGGCAGGTTTCGGCCCTGAGGTAGGCTGTGGTCGCTTCTTTTTCCACCGATCCCACAAAGGTTTTCATCATTAAATTAAATTTCCTTGGTTTGGTCAGCTGTCCCCCGCATTCTGGACACTTATTCTCTGCCTCATCTACTCTGAACCTTTTGTGACATTTCTTGCACTCTACCAGCTCATCGGCAAATCCGGCTGACAAATGGCCGGAGGCCTGCCAGACCTTCGGCGACATTAAAATTGCCGAATCCAAACCGACCATGCTGTCATGCTTTTTTGTCATCTCATTCCACCAGGCCTGCTTGATGTTATTTTTCATTTCCACCCCCAAGGGCCCAAAATCGTAACCGGAGCCGAAACCGCCGTAAATCTCCGAAGAAGGAAAAACAAAGCCGCGCCTTTTGCAAAGCGATGTAATTTTAGACATTAGTTCTTTATTCGCCATCATCTTTAATTTCTAAGACGGTTTCTATGATTCTTTCTGTCCACTGGTCCTCACCAGTGATCCTGATGGTCTTAAAGGGTTTGTCCAGCCTGTCTGAAATCCCAAAAGAAACAGAGATGTCTTCGCCAGCTGCTAATTCTTCTATGTTCCAGGTCACCTCGCGCGAACTAACATTAAAGGTTAAAACAGCGTCTCCGGGAATGACCTCTCCGGTTAGATCGATCTCTTCTGGCAAAACAGCCTTCGCTTTTATGTTCTCGACATCGTTATAATAATTTTTAAGATCCCAGGTTATGGTGCGATAATCAACAGTCTGTTCAAGCTCTAACTCTGAATCAATTTTTATTTCAAACTCCTCTATGGCGGACCCCAGAGTCACTTTATCTTTAAGCACCGCGTTTTTCTCTTGAGGGTCGTCCAACTTAATCCAAAAGTCAACCATTCCCTCTTCCTGGGCGCCCAAAAACTGTAGTTTTGGGTTTTTTTGTCCGTCAAAAATTATTGATTGACTCGGCCGATAAAAATCGCCGAACTGAACCTTAAGGCTCTCAAAATCGAAAGCTTTCCCCTCTAACCCAACCATTAAAAATAAATCGTTAAAGGGTTCCCGGCCGATATTCTTAAATCTAATTTCGTAGTGCAAAAAGTCGCCAGGGCTGGCAATATATTGGGGATTACCATTAATTTCCTGGGTAATGTACAAAGACGGTATGACAATTTTAACCTTTTTGCTCAGCTCTTGCAAAAGTACGAAATAATCGTCTTCCCAGAAACCTAGCTGGGCCTTAAAGCTTTTTTCTTCTCCTACCTTTCCTTCGATCTCGCCAGTAATTGTGATTGAATCGCCTTCGCCTCTATTCAGAAGCCCGATATCCCAATATAGTTCCTCTAAGGGTTCGGGAGAGACTGACTTAAATGCAAAATCAGAAGGATGTTCAATTTTAATTCCTAAATTGGAAAGTGGATAGTCGGTATTAGAAAAATAACTAAACCTGAAGGTGATTTCTTTCCCGGCTTCAATTTTTGAGGGGAGATCGGATGTCAGGTCTATGGGCACTGATGTAATCTTGGTGCTGAAAGACGTATCTGCTATGTTTTGACTAGCTAAATTCTCGGGGCGGTAATTAAGCCAGGCCTGGGCTTCTTTAACATCGTCCTTTTTTCCCAATAATCTTGCCTTAAGTTTAATTTGGCCCTCTTGCTTAGGATAGATTGTTTCCAGGGGAATTTCTCTTCTCGAGGCCTGCCCGTCCTCAATTATGGAATACTCGGGAAACTGGAAAATCAAAACCGGCTCCTCAAGCTTAAACTCTCCGTTGTTTTTGTAGACTATCGTGTATTCAACCTCCTGAGCCAATGTGGCTTCCCGCGGAGCCAAAATATCCAGACTGAAATCGGCTTTACTATAGCTATTTTTCTGGTAATACCAAAAACCAGCTGCAATAATTACGATGATTAAAATTATAATAAATAAAACAAGCTTGTTCCTCGTCATATGTTTATTTTATACCACCCGGAAATATCTTTTAATGATTCGAAATGCTGCTTCTCAACCTTAAGCCGAGACAAAAGAGACCAATCTCTCTTTATAATTGTTCTTAATATTTTAGCAAGACTGCTGTCTATTTTTCTCCCGCAAAAGGACTCGGGACCCACCTCGGGTCCGTAACCGAGCAAAGAGACTAGATTCCAAAAGAAATAATAATATAACAATTGGTGCTTGGTGCTTGACCATTGGCAGTCATTTAATTTAAAAAATGTCCCGCTTAGCAGCTGCCAAATATCTTCGTCTTTTTGTTCTTCCGGAACCAAGCTGTCGAGAACGTCGGCAATTTGGTAAGCGATACTCAATTTCGTTAAATCTCTCCTTATATTGAAAGAGCCATTAATCAAAACGGTATCGGTCAGGGTTTTGTATGTTTTCCCTTGGATAAACTCAATTTCCGATAAATAAAAGAGGTCGGCTCCTCCCCTAAGCTTTGATTTAATCTTTCTGACGGCCCTTCCCAAAACCTTTAGTTTGCCGAAGTCTTTGCTATATATTGTCAGAAGCTGATCTGCTTCGCCCCGATCAATTTTTTTAATAATTAAACCTTGGGTTCTATAATGAACAGCCATCGCTGCTTGAATCATAACATAAAACGCATAAAAACAAAACGCTTGTGGGAAGCGCTCCTCTTAGAAATAACCGTCTTTTAGGCCTTCCGGAAAGGCTTTGATTAATGGACTAACGGGTGTTTTTTACGCTCTTCCGGGTTTTTTGTAATTTTAGGCAATGCTCTGATGCCATATTGGCTTGATAAGCTATAAAAAACTGCGATTTTTTTCCGGCATACTAAATTTTTTTAATAGCTAAGCCAAAAAATTGTTGACCCACTCTTGTCTGCTGCCCAAGCGATTTTTTGCTGAAACACAGCTCTCTCGCCTGAGCCTGGCTTAGGATAAACTTTTTGTTTTTTTCCAAGATTCTGGTTAATTCCGGCGGACCAGAACATTGAATGGAAATTTTATCTTTTGGCGTCAGGCCTGCTTTTTTCCTTAGTTCGTTAATCTGGCGGACAGCTTCGCGGATAACCCCCTCCTCTCTCAACTTGGGGGTAATTTTGGTGTCTAATTTCATAGTCTTGCCAAAAGTAATCTTTTTTACATTAACTTCCTCTCTAACCAGGTTTAATAATTCTGCTTCCTTCCTTAAGCCCTGATTATTAATTCTTAATTCGTTCAAGGGTTGTCTTACTTTAATGCCGGCTTTTGCCCTTTCCGCCAAAGCCGAGGCAACAACGTCTCTAACGTCCTCCATTTTCTTTTCCAGGGTCCGGTTAATTAATCTCTGTTTCGGTCCGGGCCAGTCATACAAATGAATTGACAGCGGCATATTTTTCTGTTTTAGGCTTTGATATATTTCTTCGCTCAGAAAAGGGGTTGCGGGCGCCATTAGCTTCATTAAATTCAACAGAATGTAGTATAGCGTCCCAATGGCTGACCTTCTGTCTTCGGGATTGTTTGTTTCGTGAAAGCGTCTTCGAGAGCGCCTGATATACCAAAGCGATAAATCTTCAATAAAAAAATCTTCGATGGCCATGGTTGCCCCAGCAGCATTGTAATTATTTAAATCAAAGGTTGTTTTTTTAACCAGATTACTGAAGCGAGACAAAATCCATTTATCTAGCAGGTTTGTGCTTTTGGGCGTTCCCGAAGCAATCTTTTCCCTGCCCACATAGGTCCTAAAAAAAACAAAAGAATTATAAAGCGTCAAAAGGGTCCTTTTTATTTCAGCCAAGGCCTTCCAGCCGAACAGCAGATTGTATTCAGGATTCTGGCGAGCGTACATCCAGCGCATAGGATCTGCTCCCGCCCTTTTCACGGCCTCGTCAAACCAGATAGCGTTTCCTTTGGATTTATGCATCTCTTCTCCTTTCTCGTCTCGTACTGAAGCATAGCCGAAAATTGTCTTGACCGGTGGCTTGCTTTCCATTACCTGGCTCATGACGATTATTGAATAAAACCAATTTTTAAACTGGCCGGGGAAAGATTCGCAAATCATTTCGGCCGGAAACCACTTTTTCCAATAATTTTTATCTGCGTAGTATCCCATGGTCGAAAAAGGAACAATGCCCGCATCCAGCCAGGGATTTCCCACGTCAGTAACCCTGGCAGCCAAACCGCCGCACTTTGAACATTTGATTTTTATCTCATCCACCCAAGGACGATGAGGAGAGTGACCCTTAAACTTATCCCATCCCCTGACCGCTCTTTCTTGCAACTCTTTTTTGGAACCCATAACTTCAAAACTCCCGCACTCTGAACACTCAAAAATCGGTAAAGCCAGACCCCAATACCTTTTCTTGGAAATCAGCCAATCCTGCATGTTTTTCAACCAATCCAGTTCCCGGCCCAGTCCGAAGGAGGGAATCCATTTAATTTTCTTGGCTAGCTTCTCTAACGGCTCTCTTAATTTTTCCATGGAAATGTACCACTCTGAAACCACTCGCCAAACCAACTCGTTTTTGCATCGCCAGCAAACAGGATAGCGATGCCTTATTTTTTTTATATCAAAAAGATGCTTTCCGCCCTTTTTGTTTTTAAGGTAATCAATTACCAGTTCTGGGCGGTCTTTTGCGTTTTTAGCTGAAAAATTGCCAAGATTATCAAGATAATTAGCTTGCTCGTCTATTAATTCAATAACCGGTATTTTTAGTTTTTTAGCCAAGCGGAAATCTTCAGCTCCGGCCCCAGGGGCTATGTGAACTAGGCCGGTGCCTTCTGTATCGCTGACATTCAGAATTCGAGGATCGGCAGCAATCACCCGATGACGATAACTGCCCAATGAATCTTTAATCCTTGCAAGATGATCAAAGGGTGAACAATATTCTAAACCAACCAGTTCTTTACCTTTTAACAAGCCCCTAATCTTAAGGTTGGTAGTCTCAGCCAGACTTTTTAAAATGTAATACTTGTTTTGAGAACCGGGACTAACGCCCAGAGCATATTCTTTCTTGGGATCAACCGCCACAGCTACGTTCCCGATAAGGGTCCAGGGCGTGGTTGTCCAAACGAGTAAAAACTCTTTTTCTTTGCCAACAATCGGATATGCTAAATAAACAGAATCGTGGGCTATTTCCTGATAATCCTCAGTCAATATTTCATGCTGAGAAATGGCCGTGCCGCATCTGGGGCACCAGGGCACGGAGTCTCTTCCTTTGTAAATTAGGCCCCCTTGATGACATCTCTTTAAAAAGTGCCAAATGGCGTAATTGTTCCCATCGGACATGGTATAATAAGAATTTTTCCAATCCATCCATTGGCCAAGCCGAATTGACTGCTCGGTTTGTATTTCGGAGTATTTTTTCGCCCTTTTCTTGCAAAGATCAATAAAGGAAGCTATGCCGAAAGCTTCAATGTCTTTTTTGCTTTTAAAGCCCATTTCTTTTTCCACCTCCACCTCAACCCAAAGACCCTGACAATCAAAACCGTTTTGGAACCTTTGCTCAAATCCTTGCATGGCTTTATACCTTTGGAATAAGTCTTTGTAGGTCCTCCCCCAAGCGTGATGAACGCCCATGGGGTTGTTAGCGGTAATGGGTCCGTCCAAAAATGACCAGCGTTTCTTGCCCTGATTTTTCTTTCTCAGTTTTTCAAAAACTTTGTTCTTTTGCCAGAATTTGAGAATCCGCTCTTCAATTTTCGGAAAATCAAGCTCCATGTTTTTTATTGGACAATTCCCTTAATTCTCCGGTTTTTATCTCTCTGTTCTCAATTATAATTTTTACAAACTTTTTGAGGCTGTAATTGTACACCGCCTTCTCAAGCAGGGTTAGGGGACGCTGGTGGCTAACGATTAAAATGTTTTTACCCCGGTATTTCTTCTCCGTTTTTTTTACGAAATCAAACATCCTTTTCTCTATATCAGCATATGTTTCTCCCTTCGGAGGAGCTGTTTTGAACCTTTTTTGATAATACTCTAAAGGGTGCAGCTTTCTTTCTTTGTCCCAAAGTCTGCCTATTTTGTCTATTGATTGCCCGTTAAAAATGCCGACGTCTGCCTCTCTTAGTCTTTTATCAAAAATTACTTTTAATCCAATTTCTTTGCCAATTATTTCGGCTGTTTGCCTGGTTCTCAAAAGGTCCGAGGCAAAAATCAGATCGATGTCTTTTTTCTTTAACTTTTTAGCAACGGCCCCGGCTTGTTTTTTCCCTTGTTTGGTCAAGGGGCACCGTTTTTTTTCCGGCCAGCAAGAAGCAATATTATTTTTGTTCCTCCAAGAGTAACCGTGGCGGACAATATAGTATTGGTTTCTCATAAAATTACATCTTTTTGGGTGCGGAGATGCCCATCAAAGAAAGTGTTTTTTTAAAAATAATTTCTGCAGCTGAAACCAGGGCCAAACGAGCCTCTTTAAGAGAGGGATCTTCTGTCAAAACCTTGCAGTCCCGATAAAATTGATGAAAAACAGTGGCTAAATCAATGGCATATTGGGGTAAACGCTGAACCTGATAATCTTTAGCTGTATCTTCAATAACTTCCGGGAACTTGATTAATTGCTTTATCAAAGCCAATTCCTTGGGATGGCTTAATAGCTTAAAATTAATTTTTGGTTTTCTGTTTTGCTTTTCTGACTTCCTAATAATGCTGCAAATACGGGCGTAGGCGTACTGAACATAATAGACGGGGTTGTTTTCAGACCGCTCCTTGGCTAAATCCAAATCAAAATTCAGATGGCTATCCGGAGCCCTGCTTAAAAAGAAAAATCTGGCAGCGTCAAGACCAACCTCATCGACCAATTCATCAAGGGTTACATAGGTGCCGGCCCTTTTTGCCATTTTCACCTCTTTGCCCTTCCGCACGAGGCGAACCAACTGCATAATAATGATTTTGACATTGTGCCGGTTGAAGCCAAAAACTTCAGCTGCCGCCTTAACTCTGTTAACGTAACCGAAGTGGTCTGCTCCCCAGAAAAAAAACAATATTTTAAAACCCCGGCCGATCTTATTCCCCAGATAAGCTATGTCAGATAAAAAATAGGTGGGCTGGCCGTCAGCTTTGATTAAGACCCTATCTTTGTCGTCGCCCAATTTGCTTGATTTGAACCAAAGGGCTGATTCTTTCTCGTATAACAAGCCTCTTTTGCGTAAAAAGGCCAAAGTTTTTTTTGTTTCCTTTGTTCGGTAAAGCGACTTTTCTGAAAACCAATTATCAAATTTAATTCTCATTCTGCGAATTGTCGGCTTAATCATCTCTTTTAAAATGATCTGAGCGGCCCTTTCCCCCACTTCTTCTGCTTTGCCTTTTTTGATTTTTTTCCTTAAACGAACAATATATTCCCCTCGATAGACTGCTTCCGGGTCTCCCAGAACAGAATGTCCCAGTTTTTTGATCTGTTCTCCCATATCGTTGATATAATATTCCCTTTCTGCCTTAAAGCCGGCTCTTTGCAGAACGTTGGCCAGGACGTCACCGCAAAAGCCCCCCCGGCCGTTACCCAACGTCAGGGGGCCGGTAGGATTAGCTGAGATAAACTCGGCGTTGACTTTTCTGCCCCTGCCCGTGGCCAGTTTCCCGAATTTCTCCTTGCTTTCTAAAATTTCCTTAAGTTTTTTTTGTAAATATTCTTTTGAGATAAAAAAATTAATGAAGCCGGGACCGGCTGTTTCTACTTTTTCGAACAACTGCTTGTTGCTGTTTTTGATTTTTAAGCCAAGAGCCTGCGGATTTTTTCTGAGCCGTAGGGCAACATTGGTTGCATAATCGCCGTGCTCTTTTTTTTCCGGGTAATCAACGGCGATTTCCTTACGGCGGGCTCCGCTGACCCGTTCAATTGCTTTAATTATTTCTTGGCGAGTCGTCATACTTTCAGATTACCTTATTTTGGGTTAAAATAAAAGTGATGAAAACTCTGTCTGAGAACAAGAAGGCCTACTATAATTACGAAATCTTGGAAAGGTTTGAGGCCGGCCTGGTTTTAACCGGCCAAGAGGTAAAGTCAATCAAATCGGGCAGGATAAACCTGGCTGGTTCTTATGTTGTTTTAAAAGACGGGGAGGCCTTCTTACTCAACGCCAACGTGCCCGCCTACCAGCCCAAGAACGCCCCCCAGAACTACGACGCGAACCGCCTCCGCAAGCTGCTCTTGAATAGGTCGGAAATCAAATATTTAATCGGCAAATCGCAACAAAAAGGCTTGACCTTACTGCCCCTTCGGGTGTATACTAAAAGAAACAGAATTAAGCTGGAATTCGGTCTGGCTAGAGGCAGAAAAAGGGCCAGCAAAAAGGAGTTGCTGAAAAAAAGAGACATAGACCGGGAAATCGAAAAAGAGTTGAAGTTAAGGGGGTGACGGGCATCGACAGAAATATTCGGCCAAAATCTGCAAGTAAGTTCTTCAAATAAGCGCCAACTTATTTAAACAACCAGCTTACGCATACGCGTAACGCCATCTTCTTTGCTGACTCCCGATAGGCAAAGCAGGTGTCATACCATCGGGATTTGATGACAGGTAGCCTCAATCTGCCATCGAAAAAAAGAGGCTAGGAGGGCTGAACTTTTGTCTGTTATATATCCAGCCTTTCGAATGGCAAAAACAGACTAAGCTTGTAGAAGATTTTGGAGAAATTTCTGCACTGGGGTTCAATCCCCCACGCCTCCACAGATTATCTTGCAAAAAAAACCATTAATCAATTATCAAATAAGGGCAAAAGAGGTAAGGTTAATCGACGAAGCCGGAAAACAGCTGGGAGTGACGGATTTGCAAAAAGCGCTCCAAGAAGCCAGGGAGCGCAATTTAGATTTAATACAGGTAACAGAAAAAGCCGATCCCCCTGTCTGTAAGATAATGGATTACGGCAAGTTTATTTACCAGCAACAAAAGAAAGAAAAGTCAGCGGTAAAAAAGCAAAGGGGCGGAGAGTTGAAGGGAGTCAGAATAGGCTTTAATATGGCCCAGCACGATCTGGAAGTGAGAGCTCATCAGGCAGAAAAGTTTCTTAAGGCGGGGAACAAGGTGAGAATCGAGATGCGTCTGAGGGGAAGAGAAAAGGCGCTGGGAAATGTTGCCAAAGAAAAAATAAGCAAATTTCTTGAGGTTTTGGGAACTTTAACGGTCTATAAGGCAGAAAGGGACCTGAAACGAGAACCGAGGGGCTTTACAATGATCATATCCAAGGTATAATATTTTTATGAAAAAGAGGAAATCAATCGCCAAACGATTCAAAATAACCAAAACGGGCAAGGTCTTGAGAAGGGTTACCGGGCAAGACCATTATTTAGCCAAAAGAAAAAGCAAAAAAAGAAGGAGGGCTCGCAAATGGATAGAAGTTTCCAAATCAGAAGCGAAAAAGATCAAAAAACTTATCTATGGCTAGAGTAAAAAGAGGAAAAAATGTCCGCAAAAAAAGAAGGCGCCTGTTTAAAAAGGTAAAGGGTTTTCGTTGGGGGAGAAAGTCAAGGTATAGGTTGGCTAAGGACGCTCTGCGCCACGCCCAGGCCCGCGCCTACCAGGGACGCAAAGGAAAAAAGCGTAATTTCAGAGCCCTCTGGCAAACCCAGATTAACGCTGCCTGCCGCCAACACGGAATATCCTACAGCAGATTCATCTACGGACTAAAAAAGAACAAGATTGAATTAAACAGAAAGGTTTTAGCTGAATTAGCTCAAAAACATCCGGAAACTTTCAAAAAAATCATTGATAAAGCTGCTAAATAAAAAGCCGGGGATTTATTATTCCCACGGCTTGAAGGGATGCTGACCGCCGATGCAGTAAGTACAAAGATTTTCCTCTGGTAATCCTAATTTTTCAAATACTTGCAACATGCCCCCTCGGGAAATATATCCCAGGGGCATTTTTATAAGTTTACTGATTTGCTCGGGGGTTCGGTTTCTGGCAATAAAGTTATCTTCGGGGGGCATATCCACTCCGAAAAGACAGCCACGAGGAACGCTGTCTTCGCCAATGACTCCTATGGGAGGAGTATAGTTCAGAAGCTGGGCCTTTTTTACTCCCGCTCCTTCATAAACTAACTCTCTCACTCTTTTCGCATTGGTAGCCCTGACCGTACTATCGTCTATGATAATAATATTCTTGTCTTTTAAATGCTCGGAGTGGGGCAAAAGAAAAAGATTTTCTCCGATGGAATGCTCTCTTTCTTCCGGCGTAGATCCTAAAAAAGATCTTTCGCTGCGCATTTTATAAAAGATGAATTCGAAGGGCAGGCCCGTTTTTTTAGCATAAGCCCTGGCGGCCACTTCCGGACATCTGGGCACAAAAGTCACTATTTCAGCTTCCGGGAAAATACACCCTTCGGCCAAGATCTCTCCCAAAACCTCTCTTATCCTTCTAACGCTAACTCCATTCAAAACAGAATCGAGGTCTGCCAGGTAATGCCATTCAAAAAAACAATAGCGCGGCTGTGCGCCAACCACCCTTTCTTTTCTGACATTACCATTAGCGTGCAAATAATATATGGTGCCGGGTTCAAGGTCTTCTATAAACCTCCCCCCGTTTTTCCTAAAGGCGATATCTTCGGAGGCCGCGCCGTATTTGCCGTCTTTCCAGCCCAGGACTCCCGGCTTTATGCCAGTTCTATCTCTGAGGACAATAATCTCTTTTCTTCCTCTGTCTCCAATAGCCATAGCATAGGCGCCGGGAATCTGCTTGAGAATCTCATGCTCGCCCCTCTCTTTATAAAAATAGAGAAGGGCCTCTGTATCGCATTCTGTTTTTAGAGCGCTCTGATTAACGCCTTTTAGGTGCTTTAAGTCTACCTGTCCGTTGTGAACTCCCACCACCTCGCAATCTAGTATTATTATGTGGCTTCCCTTATTCTCCGCTCTGCCCCCTATAACATGGGGGTGAGCCTCTTCTATCAGCATTTTTTCTTTCTTACCTTTGGTGGAATATCTAACATGGGCAAAATAAGTATGATATTCGGTACCGGGAAAGATCTGATAAAGATCTTCTATCTCAAACTTGTTAACCTGTCCCGACCACTTAATAACATCGATTCTTTTTTCTCCGATAGCCGCAATACCGGCAAATTCCCTGCCTCTGTGTTGAAGCGACTTTATAAAAGAATAGGCGTCGTGCAGGGTGTGAGCCACGCAAAATCCACAATTGTGACGCAACGCTTCGAATCCTTCAGCATCCATAGTAGTCCTTCCTCCTTTTTTAGATAAATTGACAAAGAGCGGTAATATTTTTTACTATCATAACGCCTTTAAAAAAGCAAACGGAGGGCTATGCAACCTTGCCCCTTTCAATCACCGCGCCCTCTTTTTTTAACAAGGCGATTTTTCTTTTTGTTCCCTTTTTGTATCCGCCAACTCTGCCATCAGCCTTTATCACCCTGTGGCAGGGAACAACTCTAGAATTAGGATTCTTATTTAAAATGTTACCTACGGCCCGCCCGGCCCGCGCCCGGCCAGCTAAAGCAGCCACCCGACCATAACTTAAGACTTTTCCTTTAGGAATTTTCCTCACCACCCCGTAGACCTTTTCTTGAAAAGAAAGCATTGGCTTTTTTAAGAATTTCTTTTGCGTTATCAAAAGTTAAGGTTTCTAGCGCCTCTCTGTAGGGCAGCCATTTATATCCTATGTGCTCTTTGGAGATTATAACCTTTTTTGTTTTGGTTTCAGCCAGCAAAAAAGTAACGAATTTCATGACGGTTTTTCCTCGCCACTGAAAAAAATATTTAATGGTTTCTCTGAAGCCATTAATAAAATTTAT
>Ga0180434_10001314_pt1 | contig 35741 bp, 41 predicted proteins | sample SS_ome_7_FD_132453 | JGI IMG/M metagenome (GOLD analysis project Ga0180434, IMG submission 132453) | Hypersaline lake sediment archaeal communities from the Salton Sea, California, USA - SS_1_D_2 metaG | ecosystem: Environmental > Aquatic > Non-marine Saline and Alkaline > Hypersaline >... | reverse complement strand
TAACATATATAATCCCTGATTCATAATTACCTGCTATCCTTAAATAATATCTTACGTGTAAACCTGTATTTTCTGTAGTAGTACCAATATAAAAATAATTGGTTTGACCAGAAGGAATTATCCCCCTTTTATATAAAATGCTTAAACTATTAGAAGCTAATTCTGATAGGGTTTTAGTTCCAGCTACACTATCAGTAAGGGTTAAATCACTACTAGAAACATCAAGGTATTTAGAAGTACTATCTATATATAATCTATCAAAATAACCATACCTCCAAAAATAGGTTGAACTTCCTATATCTGATATCTTATTAGAAGCAGGAATTAGAGATTGAAAAAAACTAAATTTTGAATCATCTACATATAACTTACTACTATTTGCTACCTGCAAATAAAGAATATTAGGAGAAGATTCCCAAAAACCAGTATCACCATCTCCCCATTTCAAACCCTTCCCCTGAGCTAAAATCAAACTATCACCATCCCACATAAAATTAGGATCACCTTCTATAACATTACCACTTTGAAATATGGCGATTTGATTATCTATCCCAATACCAGAAACCGATACTACTGAATCTCTATTAATTACTCTTAACCAATCAATCTGTTTTTTACCAGAAGATTCCCCCTCAAAAAAAGCATCAATCTCGGTTTCAGTATAAACATCGGTAATTCCATAACCAGCAATAGTTGTAGGAGTATTAGTAAAATTATTCCAATTAAGATAATAAGCTGGTAATTGAGTATCTAACATCTCAGAATCATCTACAACCCCATTATTATTAGTATCATAAGTGGATTTAAGCATATCTCCTATTCCCCCACTACCCCCCAATCCTTGAATAGCAGTATCAACATAAATTTTTACAGCTCGTGAAGTAGGAACTGTATTATCTCCACCAATTAATAAAGGACTAGCTTCAGCATTAAGTAAAAGATTAGCCCCACTCATATAAAGAAAGGGTTGAGTTCCTATTCTTATACCCCCAGTAATCTCATTTGTTGCAATATTAGTAGAAGCCACATATAACTTTCTATTATCTTCGTCTATTTGAAGAGTCAAATTATCAATTTTATCTTCTAAATAACCAGGTAAGGGATCATTAAGATCTGTTTTAAATTGATATGATAATTCTAAAGTACCTGGTTCAATAGCCCATGATTCAACAAAATTATAAATGGGATCAGCTATACGCTCCATTGCCTCCTCCATCTGATCCTCTAATTCAGATGGCATAGGAGCCCCCGCCAGAGATTCAAAAGGGGAATTCTGTACTAAAGCTACAATTAAAGCATCAACTAATTGGGATTCATTCCAAGCCATTAATGATGTACATTTTCGTCTTCAATATAACTTTGTTCTGTTTTATCTACGTTCAAAGGAATAGTAGTAACCAAATCAGGTTGTTTAGCTACGGGAGTAGGCTGACCAGTATATCCTGAAATGGGATCTATATGAACATGACCTCGATAATGAGAAAGATGGTCATTTAATTTATCCTCAATTTTATTAAGCATTTCTGTTAGTTCAATAACATTCACTAACCCCTCATTCTCACCATGATTTATAATTATTTTTTCTACATCATCCCGGTCATCAATTACTATGATTTGTCCTTTAGGGGATTTAAATCCATAAACTTGGGGACTAACAAATTCTTCAGGCTTTTCTCCAATGGCATAATGAGCATGGGACCAGACAGGGAATTTGGGATTACCATGTTCAAACTCTATCCAAACTAAATCCCCTTTAACCGGTAATATTTGCATCCCATAACCATTCCCAGAAAAATTGTTTCTTGGGTATGCCCATATGGGATGTTCCACCCCCCCAAAAATAGAGGGTACAACTATTTGTATTCTACCTAGACCAGAAGAATCTTCATTATCCATAACATGCCCCCGGTAAACAGAATAGTATTTACCAATTGCCTCTAACCCATGATAAATAATATTTTTAAAAAATCTTTCTAACATTAGTTATCTTCTACATTAGGTGCTATCCTAGCTTTACCCCCAAATTTTAATTCTGTGATGGTTTGAATAAAATTCTCCTTAGCCATTTCCTCTTGTATAGTATGAACTTTTCTTGAACCAGGTTTAGATTGTCCAAAGTCCATAGAAACTCCATAGCCTGGCCCCGTAACATTTGTAGTAATTTGGGGATCTTCTACTACCTCTATCCTAATGGGTTTTCCAAAAAGTTCTTCCTCTTTAGCAAATTGCTTTTCAATTTCAACCTTGGGTTTTTCTTCCCCATCAACAATTTTTATAGATTCTTGAGAATCTCCCACCCTTAATCGATTAGTAGATAAAACTTTTACACAAGATAAAGTTGTTTTATACCCTTGATGGGTTATTTCATGTTCACATTTTTTAATATAATAAAGCCCTTTATGTTGATAATGAACATTCGCTATTTGAACTCGGAGTTGGCTTTGTAAAAAAGGATCTCCCACTACAATAATCTTAGCTTCTTCCTTTTCCATCTCCATCTCCCGTTTTTGATTGGCTATAAAATTTCCTCTATCTTCAATAAATTCTAAAGGACGAGAATAAATAAATCCTCTATATACTACTTCATGAAAATAGGGAGAAGGGTATTTAACTGCAGTATTATCATTTAATATATCAGGAGGTAAATGAGGCTCTTCAGAAGTTCTAAGTAATTTACGATGTTGAACACTAGTAAGATAAGGGCTAGGCGCACTTTCTTTTATATAAACTGTTTTATCAAGTTCCAAAGAATCTCCATAAATAGAAATACCAACCCTAGTAGTTTGCCACTTTTCATAGGCCTGTAAAAGATTAACCCATTCTTCTAACCAAGCCTTAAATTCTTTTTCGGTCAAAGACCTATCTTCGAATTTCTCTTTAAAAGAAACCATTGAAAAGAGCTCATCTAAATAAGCACCCTGTTCATAAAAAATTTTATGTTCTGGATCATACATTTCATGGCTTACACTATTCTTTTCGAATTGATCGTATTTAGTTTTAGCCGTAAAATCAATAAGATGTCCCGGTTCTTTTTGATAAGAATATACTCTTATAGGTGCGTTTATAAAATCCCGATTATGTATTAATAAAGTTTGTCCCCTTCCAGTAACATACCATGGGCCTTTAGGACATTCCTTTAATAAATCTCTAATAACAGTCATTTGAGACCTATTACCCTCTAATACCCCCCTAGATTTTTCTAACCAAGCTCTAATTTCATTTTCTGGTCCAACATACCATCCGTCCCTCATTCCAGAAACCTTAACATCTAAAGAATTTAACCTAGAAGGACCATATACTGGAGACCTTAAAGGAACTGGATCAACCAAACTTATGGGATCAGTAGTTTCTTCTAACTCGAAAGGATATACATCAAAGGGATCTGTTGGAATAACATCATAATGAGTATACTCTATTCTTTTTTCTTCCTTATAAAAATCCAAAACCCATATAGGTTTTCCACTATCCTTTATTATTACTTTATACCTACCGAAAAATTGATTTTTTATATGATCTATAGTAGAAACCATATCGGCTTCTTGAGCTCTAGTGGTATTTAAATAAAATAACAAATCTGAACAAACTAAAGTAGTATTAATAGTTTCAGCCCCATATTTACTTTCTAAATCCCTAACTACTACTATTGTAGAAGCTACCATGGGACCCCCAATATATCCCCAAGAAACTTGGAGCCTTGAACTTCTACCTATACTAATACTATCAAAAGCAACTGGGTCTTTAGTCTGAAGTTTAATTTGGCATTCATCTGGATCCTCATCATCAAAAGTATAAGTAAAAGATATTACACTAACATCACCACCTCTATCAGAAGTAGCCAATATATTACCAGCATCATCTGCTACTATAATCCTTACGGTATCAACTATACCTTTAAGATTAGGCATAACTAATTAAAACTTTACTAGGAATTAAAATAGTTTCTCCTACGGGTAAATCAAATATATCTGTTATAATTTCTGGATTAGCATCAGCAATTATATACCAATAAGAAGAGTCTTTATAATATTCTCTAGCAATAGTATACAAAGTATCATTATCAGTTATAGCATGAAATCTATTATTAACCGATCCCCTAAATGATAAAAAATCCCTTTGAAGAGATCTATCTCCCTCTTCATAAAAAATTATATAACCCCTATCATATAAACCCTGTGCCATTATCCTACAGATTTTATTTGTTCTAAGGTTAAATTACTTTCATCAATTCTAGCCAAGATAACAGTTTGATAAGCTTGAACAGGTAACATATGAGTTCTCTCAATTACACCATCCCTAAGATTGGCTTTATTAAATTGAGTTAATTTATAAGAAGCCGAGATTACTTGAAAATAAATATTCTTAAATAACACATCCCCTTCACCCCATTTCAATAATACCCTATGAGGATTTCCCTGATAACCATCAGCCTTTGAAAGAGATTCTATTCTTCTACAATTTCTTATTACTTCAGTCCTATCCCAACTAGTGGAATACCAATCAATATCAAATCTTAATTTTGATTCTCCCCCAGTATAATGATAGAAAGGGGTATTCCTAGCCATGGGCTTAATTACAGCAAAGGTAGATTCAGAATCCCATTCTAATTCTTTAGGAACGGTTTGAAGTTTTATTACTTCATAACCTTGATTTGGCCCCTGACTATCAACATCTATAATAGCAACATAATCTTGAATTTTTTGCCCCTTATAAGGAGTAAAGTTATGAGTATTTGTATTTGGAGCTGAAACTACCTCGGGTCTAGCCGTCCGTTGTGTTCTCCAATTTTCTATCTCGGGTTGAGTATTAACATTAGGGGCTTTATCATCATTTAAAATTCCTATAGCCCCACCCCTTAGTCTACGGAAAAAGATAGTAGCTCTTCTTGCTTCTATACCCCCCTGTACTCCAAGAGTAGCGGGTTTAGGTAAAGTCACCCTCATATAATTTGACCAAATTGGTCCTTTTAATACTGCCATATTAATAAAGTCCTATATTACGTTCTTGGTAATCGCTTTGCTTCTTTAGTTGTTTATTTATCTGTTCACTAAATACAGTTTCACCATCTAAGTTAACATTTAATACTAGAGGAGGAAGAGTTTCCATAGACATCATCTTCCTGATTTCTTCAGTCAAAGCTTCGACCCTACTAGTAGCACCTTCAGGAACTCCCATACCAGTAATACCCATTAATTTAGTAATAGGGGCAGTCATCCCAAGAAATTGGATAGCATGTTCCATTCTCGAGGGAGTTCCAAATTTTTCTGAGGCCTCCTGTAATTTTTTTTCTTGGAGTGCTTTTGTATTACCTTCAACAGAACCCGTGTTATTTTTAAAAGCTCGAACCAATACTGCGATTAAACCGGGTATTACAAAGGCTAAGGCCATTCCCAGAGGACCCCCAAAAATCCCAATAACCCTACCTAACCCAGAAGCTAATGCAGCAGTTGTACCAGTTCCCGCAGCTGTTCTTCCTAATCCCATCATCATTCTAGCTCCTAAAGCTCTAGCCCCATATTGCTTTCTAGCTGCAGCAGCAGCGGCTGCTGCAGATCCATACATCATAAATCCTCCCCCAGGACCTCTTACCCCATATCCGGGTCTCCCAAATAAACCAGTAGGATGATATCCATATTGGCCTTTTCCTCCAGTTCCGGGAATACCCATCATAGCTGCTCTAGTAACCATTCCATATTTCCAAGCCGCTCCCGCCATGGCATTCCAAGCAGCAGCTCCTTTTGCTCCCATAGCCACTGCAGAACTACCTGCTTGTATATGGAGCAATTTTAATCCAGCTACTAAACCTTTATAAGCAAAACCCAAAGTTTTAAGAACAAGAAAACCTGCTATACCAACTGAAAGGAATTCACCTAAGAAGGGGACTTTAAGAAGAGTAGTAACTCCCTTAGTAATACCCCTTAAAACTTTAACCAAAGCTTTTAATACAGGTTCAGCTGCAGTTGTAAAAGCAATCCAAGTAGCTTGCCATTCAGATATCAATTTATCAAGTTCCCCCTTAAGAGTAGACATCATATCCTCCATGATACGAGCTGAATGTCCTTGAGCTTTTTGAGTAATCTCAGAAGAGAATTTTTCAAATTCTTGTAAGTTACGTAAGAACAGAGAACCGGCCCTTTTACCCCTAACCCCAAAGATTGATTGAAGAATGGCTTGTTTCTCAACATTCATACCTGGCCCAAAATTCTGTTCTATGGCTCGACCCATAGTTTTCATAATCTGAGTCATTGTAAGAAGGTTACCAGCTTCATCGGTAACATCCTGAATTGACAATCCCAATTCTGCAAGAGCCCTCTTACTTGGACCACTACCAAATGAAGAAAATGCTCTAGATAAATACCTCATAGCATTTTCCATTGCAACACCAGCCATAGATCCTTGCATACCAGCATTACCAAGAGCCATAACCATAGCAATAGTTTCTGGTAATGATACATTTAAATCCATAGCTGTTGCTCCAGCATATTTAATAGCTTCTCCTAAGTCAAATAAATTAGTATTAGCTCGAGTAACCCCATATGATAATAGGTCTGCTATATCCTTTGTATATTTAAATTCGATATTAAACTGCTTCATTACGTTAGTCATAATATCAGCAGCTCCCCCTTTACCCCCCAATTGAGCCATTGTAGCACCAGCAAGATTAACTGCCCCAGTTATATTATGAAGTACTTGAGTAGCATCCATACCGGCCATTGCCATAAACCTCATACCTTCGGCAATGTCTTGGGGATAAAACATAGTTTGCCCAGCTAATTGCTCGGCAGTATTCATTAACTCTTTATGTTCGGCAACATTTGCAGCAGTCACAGATTTAACAAACTCCATCTCATATCTGTAATCTGCTGCCCTTTTAATATTCCTCCCCAAACCCCTTATCATCATAGCCCCACCAAAAGCTAATCCCAAATTCAGATTCCTTTGATAGCGGAGTTGATCTTCTTGCATTTTACGTAACTCGGCATTCAAATCCCTAGACGAAGATTTAATTTTAGCTGCAGGGCCAGTAAACTGGTCACGCAAAAACATTGTTAAGCCTATACCAAGGCTAGAACCACCACCTCCTACCATGATTGATTATCTTTTCTTGAAAAGCTTTTTCTGTTCATCATCATACCTATCACAAAGCTCTAAGAATTTTCGTCTTCGTCTTACTGAAAAAGTTTTATACTCTTTAAATGAAAAGTGTAGGTTATATTGGGAGACTCTAAAGTATTCAGTCTCTATATCTCCCGAGGAAATAAAAAATCTGACGAACTTAATATGGGGAACTCAATTTTTTCTTTTGTTTTAGGATGGGGAATCTCAGTAAAGATTTGAATAATAGGATCAGCCATAAAAACTTTATTCCTTATCTCCACCATTTCTTTGGCATTATAATTTTTAAAGTTCTCAACCTTAACCCAATTATCCCCTAATTTTTGTTCAAGTTGCCTAGCCCTCAATTCAGTGTTTTTTCCAAGAGATTCAATACTTAATTGCATTAAATACTTTTCCCCCTCTCCATTCATATAAGTAAACCGGAAATGTTTACCAGATGAAGTAGTGAATTCTTCACCCCCTTTATTACCACCCTGATGAGGGGGGATACGGAATTTGTTATAAAGAACATCCCCTTTTACTGGAAAATCATCAGAAGCATAATCCCATATCAATTGTTCGAGATCTTCTTCGTATTCTGCTACTAACCCATCTGGCCATTCATATTCAAATCTAACTATATTACCAAGAGAAAATATACGGCTTGCTATAATAATAAAATACTTATCACAAAGCTTCATACTTTCTATATCATCATAAGTGGGTTTAATGCCTTTACCCCCCCTAACAACTATACCCTGAACAAACTTGTTAAGATTCTCCCCAAGATATGAACCCGTGGGGCTAGATAAAATATCATCATCCTCTCCAGTTTGTTGTCTTAAAACAACTTTATCACCAGAAGGAGTTACAACTTCTATTACATCCCCATACTGTTCAGTCAATTTTTTTAAATCCATAATGTTATTTATTATTAATAGTACTTAGGTTACTAGAATATAAGAAAAAAGGGGTTCCTTTGAACCCCTTTCTCACTACTCATGGAAACAAAAAAATACTACTACAGCTTCTCCATTTCATCCACTGAAAATTCTACATTCTCAATAGTGTTATCTGAACTCTGACGATCAAATTCCATCCCACTAAGAGTTGAAGGCCAAACCCCATAAAGAACCCAAGTATTCAAAACAGTAACTCCATCCTCAGCAAACTCCGTAACATATAAAACCTTTTTATAAATATCTGGAGGAGCTCCACCCCCAATCCTAGAACTTTGACAGGTATCATGCCATGAGCGAATGTATGTATCTGATTGATCAGAAACCATAAGCTTCTCACATACACATTTACTAATCATAACTCGACCAGCAGTCTTAATATCATGATTAGTATCACCATGAACTGTTTCCTCAATATCAGAATCAGGAAGAGTTACCTTTTGAAAAAGAAAAGGATTAATAGGATCAGGACTGATCTGGAGAGACCAATTAAACCTCTTCCTCGGATTTGCTACTTTAGCCATGTTTTATTATTTTAAAAATGGTTATTCAATATATACTCCTTCTCCCTGAACCAGCATCAGGTTAAAGGTTAATTCTTGCAGAGAAGGAATGGGCCATACTTTAAGGTTAATTTTATATTTCCCATTCTGTACATCCACAGGATCATTAACCTGTAGATCATCTAGAGTATCGGCCTCCTGATCCCCATAATACTCATACTTATAAAGGGCACGATAAGCGGGAGAAGTAAGCCTATCCAAAAACGGAACTATATGATAATAAATTTTCTTAAATGTAATTGTATCATTAGGTTCTTCAAGATAACTTTCCAAAATTGGTTTAAGAGTTTTCTTAAGATAAATAATCAACATTACCACATTTAAGAATTTTTCTTGGTTATTAGCAAGTTGAGCACTGAAATTACCAGATACCTGGGTAACATTATTTTTCACCACCATCATATTGACCTGGGCCTGTGCCAATGTATTTAGATCTGTAAACTTAGCTGGAGTTCCAAAATTAGTTACAACCCCAAGAGCATCGGATACTGCCCCCTTAGTTTGGCCCGCAATAGAATACCATAATCCAAAATTATTATATACATAAGCTGCAACCCCAAGCACATCCCCTATCTCAGACATAGACTTTTCCTGAAGAGTAACTTCTTCTCGGATTCTTATTCCACCCCCAAAGAAAACCCCATACTGTGAATCACTTCCAACAGTTTCCCTTTCAGTTACAAGAGCTGCAGCAGTAGTGATAGAATTAGAGAGATGAGCAAAGAATACCAAATCTCCTCTACCATCGGCATAAGTAATACCTGCTGCATTTATGGCATCATCATCTTGTTCTGGTACAGCCATAACAACCCCATCATCCACATCATCAAATTCAGCCATAGCTCCGGTGTAATCCGCAGCAACATGCCCAGTAGGATCTACTCCCCCCGAAAAAGCAGAAGCAGCAGCAACAGCAGGTATAAGAAGAGTAGCAGTAGAAGCATCCGCATAGGTAAAATCAAAATTTTGAGAAGCTTGTTTTACTTCATCCAAACAAGTTTGGTTATCTGCTATATCTGCAATAAAAGCAGGGATATTTTCATAAACCTCATTTAATTCAGATTCATTACCATGAACCAATTCCATATTCCAATAATTAGAATCCCCATTAGAAGCAGCTTTAATTTCAACTGTGAAATTATTATAATCAGCCCCCTTATATTTAGGTTGAATAGCGAAAAGATTTACTGGAACCCCATCCCCATTAGCAATATTTTTTGCAGTGGCTTTTACTGCAGCAGTAGCAGCAGCATCTACACGACATACACGAAGACGAGCACCTCTTTTTAATGCGCGTTTACAAAGATAGGGGAAATCAGAAGTACTCATTAACCCCCCGAACGTCCTTTCAAACTGAGACCAACTGTTAATTAAAGATACATTTAATTCGGGTTGTTCTACTGGACCCCTTTTAGTAATACCAAGTACGTAAAAAATAGCCGGTTTAGGATCAGAAATACCCGGAGTAAAGTTCTTTACGTTAAACTGAACTTTAGCAGCTGAAGGCATAATGTATCAAATTTATGGTTTTTAATCTATGCTTATATGTATATAATAGTTAGTATTGTTCTTGATTAAGTCACTACTAACGGGTCTGCATCATGACCCCAAGTTCTATCCATATATTTTTGAATATTAGGATGTAAAGTAATTTCATTAATTTTAGCTATAGTAGCATCAAAATCTTTATCTCCAGCATCCCAACAATCGGGTATTTCATACCCAAATACTTTTTCCATATATCCCTCATCAATATCATCAGCATCATAATATCCAATATTACGAATAAAAAATGAAGAATTGGGATCACTATGATAAGCTAAATATGCTCTTCTAGGTATAGCTATAGATAATAAAGAATTAAGTATTCTAGCTTGTTGTATAGTTTTTGAGGCTAAATGAATATCTAAATAAAAATCAGCAGTCTGTGGGGGAGTTACCAATGATTTATATGAAGTTGTTTGATCACTGTAAAATCTTTGGGGATCTCCCCCTAAAGCCCCCGGTAAAAAGCTACCTGCATTAATAACGATACGAGGGAATTTTTTAATACCTTTAGCTTCAGAAGCCCCCACATTATAAACCTCTATAGCAAAACCTTTAGAAGTTACTATTGAAGAAATATCGGTTTCCCATTGAGCCCATCCTGTAGCATCATCATCATATAAAGTAATATCAGGTAAATATCCTTTATCAACAAGTTCACCCCGGATATTTTCAAATACCGTTCTTTCAATAATTTCTTGTATATCTGTTAAAGGAGTTGTTGACATTATAATTTACTTACTAGATAACCATTTCTACCTAACCTTAAAATAATCCCAGCTTCTATAGCTTTCTTTAACCCAGTCATACCCCCCATAGTTTCTCTAAAGGTATCAGAAAAAACGGGACGAGCCGGCATGTATGGGGGTCTACCATGTTCAAGTACATTAGCATACTCACTAACTGTAAGCCTATTATTATCTGAACCCGGATAATCTTGTCTTTTAGTACCTCTAGGGATTCCTACAGAAAAATGTTTTCCTTTATTATAGGGTATAACTCGAACACTATTAGCCATAGTCCCACTCCAATAGAGTAATCTACTAGGACCCCCAGATCTAGTTTTCCATTTCCTATACTTTGAACTATGGGGGGGATAATGAAATCTCTTACCCCCGTTTAATATATTTTCTTTTACTTTTCTCGCGTACTTCTCTGCAAATTCTTTCTGGGCAGCAATAGCAGCACCAACTAGTAATTTATCAATATGATTAGTAAGAAAATTAAACCTAAATATTTGACCCTCTAGTTTAACCTCTACATTATAATAACCACGAGATCTAACACCATGTTGTGCACCAATAATTGCCATAATTAAATCTTAGCAACCATTAAATAAAAAAGTAAACCAGCAAGAGTTGAAGCTATACCTATAAGAGTCCCAATTAACCATCTAGTAGATTTTTTCATTTCTTCTTTCCCAATTTTTTTACCAGTTTCCTCCTGAAGGAATTTATTAATCCCATGAACAGCAGTCTTATGTTCTTTTACTATCTCTGTTAACTCTTTTACAGATTTCTCCAACAAAGGAACAGTAATTTTTAAACCAGAACCATTACCTATAACTTCTTTTCTAAGCTCATTTATATCTTCTTTCATATTTTTAAAGTTGATGTACATTTCTGCAATCTCCTTTTCTTTTCTACAATAACTATATCCATTCTCCGGCATTTTAATAAATATTTTACAGAATTCAACATAGCTTTCTTTTAAATTGTTTTCGTATTAAAGGAATTAATACTAACAACCACCACCAACCAATCCATTCCATATCATATGCCGTGGGTATCCCCCGCAGTACCGATCCCATTGGCCTCGCTTCATTATAGTATGCACTATCGTAATCCGATGAATATTGGAATAGTAAAAAATTATCATAATGAATATATATATCCGACGTCGGTCTTTCACTCGCATTGCACGTTGAATGAAAGTCAATAACAATCTGAGACAAACTTATCCCTTGGTCTTTCATAACCAAGCTGTCGTAATCTTCTTGATATCCAATAAATTCACACCCTTCAATCTCTGGGTCCCAACCTATTATTCTATCTTGATACCATTCATTATCTGCCCTGTAAACCAACGTATCGTCAACAAAATATTCCCAAAAACCGTCAGCATTCCCGTTCGTACCTGTATATTGTCTTAATGTAATCGGATGCCAATCATCGGAATAAGTTTTCGTTACATCACTTATTATATCAGCCTTGTTAGAAATAAAAACTATCGCATCGCATCCCGGATATATTCGAGGATGATAATTGTTTCCACCGGCCGCATCGCCCATTACCTTATGTTTTGTCCAATCCCACACCCTCGCTCTCGGGCTATAATAGTCACACCATTGATCCATGATATAACCGTATCCTCCTTCATCATAATTATTTCCATAAACCGTCGAATCCAATTCATAATAATATCCAGTATTGTACGCCCACCATGTACCAGAAATCAATCCGTTCATTTTCCATTCCGCATTGCCTATTGACGACCATCCCCCGCTATACTTTACCCAAAAACGAAAATACCTATCCGTATCTGTGCTATCCAGTGTCTCCCCCAGCGTCAATCGTGTATCGAAAGCATACGCATTATAATTCGCATTATATGGCTGGCCTATCCGAAGCCCCATATTACCATCATCGCTCACACCATTCGGCCATATCGAACTACTATAATTCCACGGCGATGATGAACTGAGATAATACTCCCCTTCGTCAAATCCTTCGCTAATCCAATAACTTTTCCACGCTGATGAACTATATGCTTGCTCACTCATATTTTCAAAATCGTGAAACCATAACATTTCTATAGATGTATCTTGATCCGGTGGTGTAGGAGTCACGGTTGTTGTAGCTCCTACAAATCTACTTTTTGCTATTCTTGCCCAAGTAGTACTGCTAATACCTAACCTGTACCCGTTGTATATCAGCGCATATTCAGTATCCCCATACATATCAAACATATAGTCATACGAGGTTAGGTTTGACCAGTTACTCCCCGAATCATTGGAATATATTGCATTTCCTCCGGTATATCCTCCAGTACTTGTTACTCTGAATCCCGGATAGTTTGCCCCGGTCACTCCAATAGCTGATAACTGTACAGCATATTTTTTATTTGCTTCCAATAAGAAAGCAGACATATCTGCTTCGGCCCAAGATGTATCCGTGCCAGCAACTATACCAGATAAATCTAATGTACCGGTAGAAAGAGCTGGCCCAGTAGGAGAATAACCATTTCCTGCTACTTCCTTTATTTGAACCGTCACCGTTCCCGGCGAACCAGTTTTATGGGCTTTCAGCCAGATCGAACTCAGTGTGAAAGTTTCTGAAGCCCCCACTGTTCCGACTGTAAAAGTAAATCCCCGCAGGTTTGTGCTATCGGTTATCGTACCACTCACATCATCCCCCATGGTCAGATATTCATATTGGACCTGTCCGTAAAGAGCAGGAGCAATAAAAAGCAGTATAATGGATAAATATTTCATTCTACATTTTTTGCTTTCCATTCATCAATAATAACATCTACACTAGAACCATATCCCCACACACCAGCATATCCTCCTGTTTGTTTATATATTCCGTCGTCAGTTACTTTACCATCACCACTAATACCAGTATAAATTGCTCCATCTACATAACAAATTAATGTATCTCCATGACTTTTCAATCCAAGAATTGCTGTCGGAGAAACGGCTGTTCCACTTGCTAATTCAGTATCTCCAGCAGAAGATCGTCTCATTAAATATGTAGCAGTAGTGGTAGAATAAAATCCATACCCATAACCAGTGGCAGATTGAATATTTGTTGCAGGACCAAGACCTCTACCTGATTGTGCTCCTTCATAACTTACTTGTACCCACATATCATCATCAATAGATTGATTATAATATGCTAAAATTTCTGTTGTTGCTGTTGAAGGACTAACAACATTATCTCCACCACCAGCATCTGCTATTGTAAAGTCACTACCTGCTGTTTCAACCCAATCTCCTTTTCCATCCAAAGTGCCAGTAGAGTATAAATCATAGTCATCCTCATATAACCATTCATCAGACGCCGCTGGCGTGGGGGTAACCATCGTGGTTGCAATCAACCCCTGTCCGGAAACAGATACAGTCAGCAAAAGCAATACGTTAATAAGCACGTTTCTCATGGTAAAATATAATACAGACAACTTGTGTTGGTTCAGTGGTTACAGTAGTTAGGGCAAAGCCGAGTATCTTTCCCGGACCGCTGGCCTCCTGTGTGAATGTTGACGTTCCGGCTGGGGTGCCTGTTGTTGGGGTGATCTCCGCATGGATATACGTGCGGGTGCCATCCGTTGGATCGTCCTTCTCATACACCCTCACACCCACGCTGCCACTGGTGCCGTAGCAATAGGCATATACAGAATCAAATACCACCGAATCTTGTACAGTAGGCCATTCGAATTGCGCCGTTGTGAGCATGGATGCCGTATCCCCCGGGTTGTTCAGCCCGATGTTCCCCACTATAAATAGTGTGTCTGCTAGCAAATGAAACACCGTATCCGCATCCACGGGGTTGGGGTTGAACACGTACTCTGTCCCAGTACCATCATTCCCCTTCCATTTATCGTCATCGCTGTCGTATCGAATACCGCCCTCGGTCAATGATGCTGTTGCTGCCGGGGTGAAGGTATATGTGACTGATGCCGAATCTGGTGAACCTCCCCCAGTTCCAAACTCAACCCAACTATCGTTGTCTCGCCCTTTAAAGAGATTATCATCGGTATCGTAAAATATCATTCCAGTACTATCAGGAACTGAAGACGCTCTTCCTATTTGTACTCCTCTATAAAAATAAGCATCACCTGTATATAGCAACCTCAATGCTTGCAAATATCCAGTAGCTTCATCATCATCACTTCCAATTTTAGATACTTCAAACACCAGATCTGCCCCATAATTACTTACTGCAAAGTTTTTTGAACCAATACGAGCTGCATAATCAGCTCCCAAGAATGGAGGATCTTCACCAACTGTATAAGTTTTAAATTTGATATATGCTGGATGCGATCCCGTTGGAGCAGTTCCACCATTGCTATTATTTGCTATGACAATTTTATTTGCAGAATCTCTCCTTGCCGAATTATCTTCATCTAATGATAGCCCTCCTCGAATAATATTTGTCATAGCATCTAAACCCCAGATATGATTATCTGTACCACTATCATCCCAATTATCATCATCTGGAGATATAGTATTGTTTGCTATAATGTTATAAAGAGATTGCGAACCTAGATTAAAAACTTCATACCCAGATATCTCCGAATCAGCACAATCCCAAAATGTATTGTTTGAAATATTATTTCCTCTACCAGACTCTAAATCAATTCCACAATAAGTACTATCCCCATACTGGATATCCCAATTAAAAATCTTATTGTCATCAAACCAATTATTTGTGTTGCGGTCAGCCACCACTTTCAATCCATACTTTGTATGATGAGGAATGATTCTCTCAAATAAGCTTGAAGTTACGAAAGCACCCCCAGTCAAAACAACTTCGACAGCTGCTTTCGCATGTCGTACAGTCATGTCCCGGAAATTGGAAAATACAGTATAGTAACTTGAACTGTTCGTCTTTAATTTAATAGCAGACCAGTTATACTCGTAAGGTGTTTTTTCATCATAATATCCTCCTTTTACCGAACTCCACTCCAAAGCATAATCACCATTAAACCATACACTCTTTGTGTACCCGGATGGCACTAAAAAATTGGCAAACTCATCCGCATATACATGCACCCTCCTTCTCAACTGGATCGAATCGTCAATATTCCAATACCCCGGAGGGATATATACAACCCCTCCGTAATAATAATCGTCAGCCGCGTCTAAAGCTGCTTGAATAGCCACAACGTCACTGCTTCCGTCTGTTGGACTTGCGCCGAAATCAACGACATTAAACCATCTCAGTGAATCTGAGCTACCGCCAGGAACATCCTCAAATGCCGGTACGGTAGAAGCTCCTGTTGATGTCAATACCTGTCCATCCGTTCCGAGAGCCAATTCCGTAGCGCTCCCCGATCCATCCATATAAAGAATCCCCCAAGCCGTCCCCTCCAAAGCATGGGTGTGACTAGTAGTTGTGACATTATTAGTTGAAGATGAAGTTACTGCTGTTGGTGTCCCCATAGTAACTGACCCAGTAGTAGTAATGGTTGTAAAATCCATACCGTCCCCCGCTGCAACCGAAGTGACGCTTCCAGAACCTCCTGTAGTTCCAACTACATTACAAGTATCCCATTGAGTTCCATCATAAATTCTAAGAATATGATCATCTATATCATACCACAAAAGACCCTCATCAGGGGTTGGGGCACTACTTTGGGGAATAATCTTATAAGTATATGAAGCAGAATCCCCCTCCCCACCTGTTCCAGTAGAATATGAATTTCCCCCAGAATAAAATACTAAATTACCCCCAACTATCACAGCTGAATCTATTGGATCCCCCGTAGTACCCAAAATAACACCACTATGATGGGTTATCTGAGCACTTACCCCTAAAGAGAATAGGAGCAATAATAATATTGAAAATAGATTTTTCATCTTAATATTTTTGAGTACCTGTTGGAGTTTCCTCTCTCTTAAGTATGATATAAAAATGAAGGGGTTCATCCCCAGCTTGAGATACCGGGGTTTCTCCTGCCGATCTATATTTAACCCCCATATGAATAAAATAATCATTTCCAGGATCCATATCAAAAAATCCTGCCGAATTTAAATACCCATCATCTTCAAGATATTTTTTATTTAACATCATTACAATACTTTCTTGGTCTATAGCTCCACCTATAGTTTCTTCAGTCATAGGCCAAGTTCTAAAAATATTAAAATGGATTAAACAATTAAGAGATATTTGATCATAGTGTGCGTTAGCTTCATTATCTTCACCATATCGTTGAAAGCCTCTGGTAAACCTATACCAGGTTACAATTTCTTGGTTAAAGGATTCAGCAGCCTGATTAACCACATTTTTATAGGCTTGCCATTGAGCAGAAGATAACATGGGGTTATTTTATTTAATTACTTCCTAGAAAGTTCAGGCTATCCAACAGTGCGGAGAGGGTAAGGGTGATCGTCAGTAGCGATATGGTGAGTAGCGTTTTCATTCTATCAAACGCAATGGATGATATGGTGAGGAGGGGGGTCATTCTGAAAATGTGACTTTTTTCATGGAAACATTATCGACATATATTCCCCCATTATTTGATGTGTTTTGTTCTTGGAACTTATTAATGTACGATGTTCCTGTCGCTTTTCTCCAAAACGCAACATTTAACCAATTAGACCCCGCTATAGTATAATCTATAACAAGATTTTCGTATAAATTATTTGGTCTATGGCCCCATACCAATCCGGTCTCAACATGTCTCCAATTAAACGTCAAACAATAGATAGAATCTGTTTCCGTTGTATATGTTTGATAAATATTACAGTTAGCTGTTGGACTTGTATTATCATCAGCCCTTAAAGAATAAGTTCCTGAATATGACTGATCAGACGTTGACTCTATGGTTAATCCGGTTTCACTCCAACCGGTTGTAGCATCTGACTCATTACCATTAGGATCACTTGCTGCGTTTGAATCCATATGTAATTCCGGCCCAAAAGCCAATCCCTGAGAAATTGTATCTACAGGCAAGTATATTAGATTGGCATTCTCCAACAGTGTTGATAAATCATCATTACTGGAAACGGTTCTCGGATCACAATTTAAAACATGAAAATCGCCCGTACAGTTTCTCCACGCTTTAATAACTTTATCAACCATTGCAGATGTTAATCCTTCATCTATAATCCATACAATTTGACTTGTTACAGCTTCCCATGCAATAGTATCATCAAAAGTCATTAAAGAATTTCCAGCCTGGAAAAGACGCATATTAGAACACGCTCTTAAATCGGATATATCTCCATATATATAATCATTATTTTTGAGTTGCAAAAGATCCATAGCAGCACACTGAGCAACTGCGGAAATATTACAAGATACCTTGCATGTATTTAAATACAATACACTTAAGTTGGGCATCTTTTCAGGACGCACACGTCCTGATACATGATTTTGGTCGTTTAAATATAATTTAGTAATCGAATCAGCATCCCCCTGTAGAGTCGTTACGTATGTACCAGCAGATGTGAATGGTGAAGTTTTTGTTATCAATGTACCATCCTGACCTACCACTGACTCTATTGAATCACTCCCCCAGTTAATTATAACGGTATCCGTACTTGGAGCGGCGAATTTTATTACTAACTGCGTATCCGTATATTCTGTAATCAGAGTAATACCCCCTCCCCCCACCACCTTGGATGCAACCACATCGGCATAGCTCGCACGGCCTCGGTAGATAACCGTCTGACCATTCACCAAAAAACCCCGGGGAATACCACTATTTGAATAATCACTTATATCAATAATTGTATCCCCCAAAATAAATATATGAGGAGTATTTTTAATTATTTTTAAATCCTGAGAAATAACAGGATAAGCTAAAGATATTAAAAATATAATAAAAACCTTTCTCATTACTAATAAGGTATATACGCACCAAAAAAAGTTTCCCCCGATTTTAATTGATAACAAGTAGTATCTACTACTCCATTAGCATTAATAGAATACCAAAGTGTATCAGAATCCCCAGAAACATCATTTGCAATATTAACCCGATAATTACCTAAAATTAATGGGTATAAATAATTTCTAAGACTATCTACATTATCATATCCATAATCAGCTGCTCTAACATAAAACATTTCTTTATTATCATTTATTTTTACACCATTTCTTACTACTTTTATTCCCCCAACAAGATTAGTTTTTATAAAACCCGTAGTATCCCCAGATTGATGGCAGAATTCTATTCCAATACCATAATCCTTTATTATACTTGTTTGTGCTTTAACAAAACTACAAACTAATAAAAAGCCCAATAAAATAAATACCTTTTTCATATTTTTAAAGATCAGTTATTTCAGTTCCAACCCAATTTGGATTTTCATAATATTTAGGAACAATCACTGTTTTCAATTGATCACACATAGAGAGTTGTACTCCTAAATATCTGGCTAATCCACAAAGGGATTGTTTAATAAGTTCAAACATAGATAAACCCCCCTGGGTTTTTGATAAAGCCTCTTTAACAGAAGAGGCCATACCAAAATATTCTACCTTAGTAGGACCAGTTTCAACACTTTTTATATCACCTAAAGAAATGGTGGTAGTTGTAGTATAATCTCCCCCCAAAAAAGCAGCAAAAGATCCTTTTAAAGCCAATTCTAAGGCATCATATACTATAAGTTTTGCAAATAGAGCATTTACCATATCAGGCCATGCAGATTCCTTATTAAGATCTGCATCAATAATTTCAAAAGCATTTTGAAGAATTTTTCTCCAATAAAAAAGTCTTTGATTTTGGAAATTAACTGTAAGAGTTAAATTAGCAGGTAATTCTGATTTTAACCAAGCTGTAATAGACTCCGAGAAAGGAGTATATCTTTCAACTATAATATTCCCTTTTAATAAAGGTATTACCGCCCCACCAGTTCGAGTCTCTTCTAAAATATATTCAAAGGTTCCTAAAGTATCTGAATGAGAAGTAGTAAAAGGTATTGTTATTTTCCCAGTAAGAACTGTAATAGTACAATTTATACTAATAGGATTATCTGGATCCTTATATAATTTACAAACAGCAGTAGAATCAGTCATATCATAAACTGACCCATCTGCATTAGTAAAAGTAAATACTTTATCTTCTGCTTTATCTTTTATGAGAGCAAAATCGATTTCTAAAATGGGTAGCATAATTACTATATTTAGTAATATAAAATATAGACTTGTTCTTAATTAAAACCTTTAATCAATTTGTATATCAATCTCATTATCATCTAATTTAACCTGAGTTTCATTAGAAGGTATTTGTATTATATTAATTTCACTATTATTAACTTGAACTATAGGATCAGATTTTAATTCCACTTCTTTAGTTTCTTCTTTTATTTCAACATTAGTAGGGCTTTGGGAATGTATATGAATATATCTTAGCTCAGGTTCGGTCACTTCAACATCTTCTAATGTTTCCGCGGTCCCTTCGCCGTCCCGAACATATACCGTATAAGTTCCCGCGGCCAGTCCGGTGAACGTATTGCTGGCCTGATAATCAGTGCCGTTGATGGAGTATTCGTAACTACCATCTCCACCACTCGCCGTAATCTCCAAGCTCCCGTCCGTTCCCCCAATCTCCGTAGCATCTGTAATGCTTACAGAATCGATTGAAAGAGCAACCAATACCATTCTACCTATTATATTTGTAGCCTTACCTGATACAACAAATATATTTGGAATTATCAACGGCTGATATTCTGATTTTATAACCTCTATCACAAAAGGATGATACGTATTTTCAACGTCCTCTTCTGGTACACCATATATCCCTTGTGACTTTACATACCGCCGATAATATACAACTTCTTCCTGTAACCCTTCTGAGTATAATCCCTGATAATGAATATTCCCATCTTTATCATATATTACAATTGACGCTCCATCTGCATCATTCAAAACAAAACTCATTAATGTGGCTACATCCAACGTTACTTTTTTTCCACTCGTTGTAACCATCAATAGTTGTTTATTTAAATCAACTAACGGGTCGACAAGTGTAGTCGTATAATTTAAATGTGTTAACGGTTGGTATGCTAAATCATTTGTACACCCTATAATTTCAGTATTATATAATTTAACATCTCCACCTGTATTATATCCCAATAATAAACCATAAGTACAGTTCATTAATTTATTTCTAATATCTACTATATTGTTCCTTGGAATGTTCCCATAAGGCGTACCAGACATAGAGCAATCATATATTTCTATGTTTGTTGAATTACTCCAATATGTACTACCTACTGACACAAATTTACAGCGCGTTAATCTAACGCCTGTATAAAAGGAAAATCCCCTAAAATGAAAAAATGCACAATCAGTAGCTATAAAATTATATAACGTACTAAACTCTGTGCCGTTTTCCATCATCTGTGTATTAGTCAAATAAAAATATGAGGCAGACCCACTATTTAATCTACTCCCTAAATGGTTTACATCTTCTCCAAAAAGAACCATTTCCATATAAAACTTAAAGTGAGTAAGCGGCGATAAATGCAAAGCATACGGACAGTAGTAAAAAGTTCTTGCAGAACCACCGCCAACAATAATTTCTATTATATTCGGGACAGAGGCAGCAAGGTCAGACATCCTATATGGATTACTTTCCGACGACCCGATACCTCCCGGTTCAGCAGATATAGTTATTTTTAGCCCTTCTAATGTTATAGCCATTTTTTCAACTCTTCAACCTCTGTTTTCAACATTTCCTTTCTTCGCTGATCCATATAATAAAAATGATAATCCTTACCAATAATTATCAGTTCAGCTTCAGTAGGTGGTTTTAGGCTGTCTATCTCGGCAATCTCGGCTTCGATCTCTGCGATCCATTGAACAACGGTCTTAACTTTTTTCAGTTCATAGCCCTCTGGCAATACAAGTTCGCCGGCTTCGATCTCTTCCTTTGTCGGCTTGTATTTTTTCTCCTTAGCTAAGTTATCTTTTATTGACTTTCCCATATACTAGAGTTCTAAAAGATAATTACTATAATTTTATACTAAATAATGCACTAGAATATGCCTATTTGAATTTCTAGATATACCCATATAGTATTCCATTTATACTTACAAAAAGGGGATATACTAATTAGTATACCCCCTCTTCCTGAATTAACGACTACCCGGTTGCTGGTGACTATAAAAAGGTATTATTGTTTAACTTCGTTCCAAGGCCGCTTAATAGTGTAATAACCAGCATAAGAGGAAGTATCAGTATTAGCTCCAGTAATAATAAATCTTAAACGCATACCTTGAAAATCTCTCCATTCATATAACCATGTTCCATTAGCAGCACTATCAGTTACTGTTTCAACCCATACATCTCCGGTAGTGGTATTGGATTGCTGAACATCGATTACGGCATTTATACTATCACCCGAAACCGAAGTAGCTTTAAACTGTACTGAAACATCCCAGGGCTCAAGGATCAAAATGGGTAATGTAACAGTATCAGCCTCGGTGGTATCAATCTGAGTTGCTGTAATGGTTGAATTATAATATGCCCTTTCCTGGGAAAAGGCCATAAATCCGATAAACAGCAAAGGCAGTAATATGAACAAAAACTTTTTCATCGTATAATTAAATTTAAGATTCAAGATCATCTAAAAACTTCCTTTTTTCTTCTAATCCCAAAGCTTTGAATTTTTCGACATCTTCTTCAGTAACTTCAAATTCGTCTTTATAATATTTCACCAAAGCATTAGAATTCATTTTTGAAAAAGTAATCTCTTCCTCTTCAGGATCGAGATCAGCTAATTTTTTCCTTAATTCTTCATTCTCAGCCTCAAGATCAGCTAATTTATTTCTTACATTCCCGGCTTGAGGTATAGTTTTGCTTTCAGCTTCAAATTCTTTCCAAGCTTCATACTCATCCTCATCTGCTATAGTAAGATGACCCCCAAGAATGGCTTTAGCTACTTTAGAAGCATTTTTCTGGAAATTGGTTACTTTTATAACCTTTTTCCCTGAAAGGATTACTCCAGAATTAATATCAGCAAAAGCTGGAGATTTTTCACCAAGTTTCAGATACGTTTCTTTCTTAGCCATAACCTTTTTTTTAAAATAGTCTAAACTCTGTATTAAATTTAGTACTTAACTAGAGTCTAGTTCTTGGTTTAGGTATCAATTGTTACGTTCTGTACAGTATCAACATCCATAGCATCTGGTAGCGGAGCAGCAACAATAGTCTGAGACCGGTCAATAATCAAAGCTGCATCGGTAAAGAGTTTGGCAAACCCCGTCTGAAGGGTCACGTAAAAGGCTTCTGTCTGATTAGATACAATCCTTTCAGATTCCACCTTCAGGGGCCATCCATTAAATTTAATAACGGAACCGCTAGGATCAAGGATGATCGCCTGGTCTGCCGGAACATTACCATGAACATAAAAATCTGTTCTCTGCGGGACGGGAGATTTGAAAACCAGAGTTTCTCTGGGAGTCCCCATAACCGGAGTTTTAAATTCAGTAAGATCGAGGGTATCAATAGCAATGGCTTCACCCCCGATAAGAACTGAAGGAATTCGTCCCAGTCGTCCCATCCTTACCCATATCACCAACAGGTCTTTATAAGTAAGTGAAGTACCATTTACGGTACCTACCACCGGAGCAGCTTCTGAACCATCAGTCTGTTCCCCATTAATGATACAATCAATAGCCAGAACATCTGTAGCATGACCCAGTTTCACTCCGAAATCCCGCATAAAAATTGATACCAGGTTGAGAGAAGCATATGCCACCACTTCATCAGTCAATTTGATACCCCTTCCAATCTTATAGATGGAAAAAGTTTTTGACCCATAAGAAACAGTTCCCAACGGAATGGTTTCTCCTTCACCCACTCTCCTGGGAGCAGCATCGGACATATTGATATGAGGCATCACCTGACGTAATCCCCTCATCTGTTCTTCACCTGCAATAATATTCGGATAAATGGGTGCAGCTCGATACCCCAGAAGCAAAGCATTCCGAAATACTTCAGGGATAATCCAACGAACATCCATATCCGGAGTAGTGATCAGGTTCTGAACAGTGTCAATTGAAGGATCAATCCCCAGGTCAGCCAAAAACTCCTCATAGGTAATCTGATGTTTTTCTTTCAAAAGATCAGCAAAAGAAATATCTTTGGGATTTTTCTCATGCATACGAATCCCTTCTGCCAATTTAACAGTTTCTTTAAGGGTTCCCTTGAATTGGCTTTTTTCAAATCGCTTTAAATCCATGGTATAGCGTTTTTTTTTCAAATTTTATTTATATTTTAAATGGTACTGGTCTAGCGCTTAAAGAATAGCAACTCGAACAACATCCCCATCATCACCCCCCTCAATAGCCCAACCAATTTGGTTAGCATGAGTAACCGAAGCATCATCGATGAGCACATATCCGGTAGTAGCATTATATACTCCCGTACTACCAATACGAACAGGTCCTGCTGCCAGGGAATCTGTTTCACATTCAGCCCAAATAATAGCAAAAGCTTTCATCATGACGGTTACAAGTTCCCCCGCTTCTCCATCATGCATACTGATACCAATACATTGCTGAGTGGTCCCAGTTGTACCTAAAGGAGTCACTTCCCCATCATCAGAAATGTAAAGAGGTTGCCCCTTATAAACCGTTTGACCAGTTGCCACTTCAAATTCGTGGAATAGCTTCTGACTTTCCAGTTTAAGGAAAGTGCTATCAGTGGTATCTCCTAATTGATAAGGCATGGTTCGAAAATTTTATGTTTTAAATTGATTTCTTTGCTTATAGAATTACAGGTATTGTAATTTTATTTTTCCAGGAATTGAAGTTGCTTAGGTAAAACTACTTTACTAACCCCAGTGAAATGATCGATGAGTTCTTCATCAGTTTTGGGAATATGTTTCTCTCCCTCTTCAGCTGGATTAGCAGAAGCCCTAGAAATGTTATGAGAACCACAATCCCCACAGGTCATTTCAAAAGTTTTCTCTACAGCATCCCCATATTGTTTATGGAGGGCTTTTAGAGTTTGGTAATCAGATGCTTCAATCACAGCTAAAATAGAAGCATCGGTTTTTCCTTCTCCTGCATTTAAGGTGTACAGCCTTTTTGTATCTTCTCTTAACTCCTGAACAATCACCTTCCCAGTTTTTGCCAATTTAATCTGGTCCCTTGCATCATCAGGAAGATCTTTCACTTTTTCCCTAAGAGTTATGATTTCATTTTGGATAGCCTCAATCCCTTCCAAATCCTCAACCTTAACAGGCTTCTGAGCTTCAACAAGAGCGGTTTCTTGGGCTTTTTTCCATTCTTTTACTTTTTCTTGGTAATTTTCTTCAGTAAGAGTTCCAGTTTCAAGCCCCAGTAACTCGTCAAGAAATGATAAGAATTCTTCCATTATTTCCGGATTTTGATTATCATCTAAATTAATATTTTCCTCATGGGGAATTTCACTAAGCTGTTTTAAATCCACCCAAATTGTTGAATTTCTTTCATTATTAGAATCAATAGTCTGGTCGCTCAAACTATACCTATCTTTGGCATAATTTGCATTATTAATTTTACCATCCTTAATTCTTTGGGCAAAGGGATCAGCTCCATGACTTACCAAAGAAACTTCATGGTAATTTAAAACATCAGTAGCTATTTTCTGAATAAGTTTACCTTTCTCATCAAAACTCCCCAACTTTGAAAAGAATTCCTCATCTGATAAATTAGGATGAGATTTTTTCCAAGCAAATTGAACAGTGACAGAATCAGAATGAATAGATGGGGGGTCCATCATAATACCTCGAGCAATACGGGGATTAGCCTTCCCATCAATTTTCATTACCCCATTAATACCCGCTGGAACTTTTACTCCATTAGTTGTATACCCATTCTGCCATTCCACAGATTTAATAACCCCAATGGCATTTCCCACTGCAAACTCATGGTCAATGTTAACGGTTTTACCAATAAGTTTGTACATCGATGCTTTAAGAACATCAACGGGAAAATGAATAGGGTTCCAATTTGCATGAACTGTTACATTAGAAAGAAGACGGAATACTGGCTCTATAAATTCTGAATCTTTAGGAGCAAGGTCTTCCTCAGTAACATCAGGATAATAGGTAGTATAATTGGGAGTAGCTCTTTCAAATAAACCAAACTTTTGAATCTCATGTTCATCCTCTTCCATTTTATGATAGAGTTGTTCCATGCTAATACCTTCGGGCTTATGACCCAGGATCAATGAATGGGCAGATCCAAAAGTAACGGTTTCTGTGAATATTTTCTCTTTCATAGATGAATTACCCTTTTTAGCTCTATATGCACGATAAGCTTTTTCGGCAGCTTCCTTTGTTTTATACATACAAGGCCCGCTGCCTATTCTCCATTTCCCATTTGGACATTTATATACGGGCATATAAATTTATAAATAATGGTATTGTTATCTTGAATTATACCAATCCAAGAATTCATTGAGAAGGTTTTCATCAAAAGTATTTAAAAAATTGATGGCTGCCGTAGCTTTAGAATCCCCCTTCTTTGGTTGGGGTTTTGCTTTTTCTCTTGTTTTTTTATCAGATTTATTGTTTTGGTCTTGGCGTTCATCATCTTTAAGTCCAGATCCATCCAAAGGACCTCGAGGTTCAGTAGCATCAGGTTTATCATAACCAAGTTCATCTGCCATTTGTTGCATACTAATAATTCCGGCCATGTATTTATTAAATACGTTACGTACCTTGTATTCCTGAGCTTGCTGAAATTTAAGTTCATCAGTAATAGTAGAAGGATTAAATATAACCCTTAAACTTTTAAAATCAAATCCAGCCATCCTTAATTCTAAAGAATAACCCCATTTAAGGTTAGCTGAAACTATTTTTTGAACATTTTGAAGTTGGGATAACATTTTTGTAAAAATAATATTTATCCCAGTCTCACTTCCTAAACCTCCTGCTCCAATAAATTCGGGGGCAATTTTCAAACCATTAGCAACCTGAACTTCGTTTTGGTTATAAAGATCAGAAACACCACTAAGGTTTTTTGTAGTGGAATTAAAATTAAATTCATGATCTTCTTTAAATCCCACTACAAGGCCATTCTGAATACCATCTAATAAATTAGTTTTAGCAGTACCTAATAATGACTCCAACCTAGAAGTATATTGGGTATCACTTTCCCCTTCTTTTTGTGTGGGTTTTTCCATAAGAGCTTCAAAGAACCCTAATAACCCAATTTGTTTCATAACATACCGGAGATTCTGATCCATGTCTCCTTGAGTAGATAGGGCATTGAGGGCAGTGAGAAATGGAGGAATCCCATAGGGAATTTCTGTATCCCCATTCAAAGCATAATAACGATATGTCTGAAGGTTCAATTTAACATGTTTTTCCCCATCAGACATTCCAGTATTGAAATTTTGTTTTTGATAGGGATGGAATCTTAATTGCTTTTTATCCCATCTATAGACAATAGTTTCAGGATTAACTAAAGCCACATGATTTATACCTTTTAAATTTCTAGCGGGGACCCATTCATTAGATAAAGCCCCAGAAATCCAAATCTGGGCAACCATTTTATTGACCAACCCATTCATTCCATCTACCCCATCCCCCCAAAGAGTTTGCCTTTCCTCAATATGTTGACGCATCTTTTTTTGCTGATCTGCAGGAACTTCTGGATCAAATTGAATTCTATGTCCCGTATTAGTTAACTGTACCATATCGTTTACAGCTAATCCCATATCAGGATTAATCCAATGTAATTTTCTGATAACCGGAATAAAATCTGCTATCCATGAGGGGTTAACAAAAGTTAAACTTCTTCTAATATCAGTATAAGTAGAAGCAATGGTAGGCCTACTTACTCGTCCACCAGAAGGAATGGTAGTACTAGTGATTTTACCAGGAGGTTCCGGTTGATTAAACTGTAACTCACGTTTTCCCCAAGTAAATGGATTATACCACGCCATAAATGTATTTTTAACTTAGATAAAATGGTATTGAAGTTATCGAGGGGCCACCACTACCGAAGTAGCTTTACCTTTTCTTACAAAATTTGTAATGGCTTCTCCAAGAATACTATCATCAGTATAGGTATTTTCTTCATCTTCTAAAATATCTACATCATCTCCTCTTGAACTTTTACCCATAGCTACAGGCCTATTTCTTTCATCATAAATAAAAGTATAAGCTTCTTGAATAAAGAATTTATTATAGATTTCAACCAGATCATTTCGAATATCGTTTTCCAATTCATCAATAATAATCGGCCTTGTTTTCCTATCTGTATACCATCCTGGTATTTTACTCTTCTTCGGTTTAGCTTCTCCTTTTTCTTTTAAAAATTTAGTAGTATAAAAAAGATTTGGATAACCACTTTCTTGAATCTTTGTTGTAACTGCTAAACCAATATCATTACTTTCTGGAGCAATTAAGGCATTATTAAATTGTCTTCCTTTTCTCATCAAAAGGTCCGCAAATTGGGGAACTCCAATTTTACCTTTATAATAAGCTAATTCTTCTCCTTTCCGATTCATAATAGAAAAAGCAGAATAATCTCTACTTCTACCTGTGGCAACATCAGCCCCCATGTAACAAAGTTCTCCTTGTTGAGGTAATCTAAGAATAACTAAATTCCCATTTTGTTCTAAATCAAAAATTTCAATTTCACTTAACCCATCTTCAATTGCTTTTATATCCAAAAGATCGAAAACGGATGACCCCGAAGTAAGAAAGTCTCCATCGATTTCCTGAGCTGTCCGACGGGGCCCAAGAGCAGATGACATGACTCTGTACCATTCATCATCTCTTTCGGGGTGCATCCTCCAATGTAATCTAATTGGAATAAATTCATTTCCTCCTGAAACCGCATCCACCCATTGTTTATGGAAAAAGTTTCCCACTCCGTATGGGGTAGAGTTAAGAATAGCTGAACCTCCTGTCGATAAAGTCGGAAACGCTGCCGCCCAAATTTGCGTCGCCCAACGCACGATGGCTGCTTCGTCAATAACCAACAAGGATACTGCTTCAGATCGTCCAGCATCTTCTGTAGTAGGAATACTGGTGATGATACTTCCGTTTGAAAATTCAATTTCGGTTGATGTACCAAGTTCTGAGATTCTACCATTTACAATAGGAATTTGAAGAAAAGGTGGAAGGTTTCTATACATGTACTTAATACGACGAAGTACCTTTTTAGCAACCCTATCCTTAATAGAAATAATTTGAATGTTTTTATGATAATGGAACATTGCCAACCAAAGGCAATATAAAGAAATTAGTTCAGTAATACCTGCTTGCCTAAATTTTAAAACAATGTTAAATCGATTTACAAGAAATTCCCAAAGAACAGATTTTTGAAATGAGTATAAATCAAAATTAACTCGACCCCTGATTGGATGTATAACTTTGGCAAAGGTTGAAAATAAAAAAGGGTCATCAATGACCCTCTTTAAAATTTCAAATTCCTTAGCAGTAATTCCTTTTGATATGTCAAGGCTTGTTTTTGCCATTTAATTGATACTCTACTCCAACATGTAAATTACTCCTGTCTAATTCTAATAGTCCAATTTGAGTACCAATATATAGCCTTGTACTAGAAAATTGTTTTTCAGCACGGGCCGATATATATGGCATTCTGTGCCAAAGATCAACACCGCCCCCCACGAAGTAGTTTGCAAAAGGCTCTTTCAACGTGGGGGGCAATATAGTGGGCTTTACATTTTTTCTTGTAAAACCGGAAGAAAGATTCCAACGATATGAATAGTGATTAAAATCTACGGGTAAATACCAATCTCCAGGGTAACCCGATATTTCAAGTAAATCCATTTTTATAGAATCTTTCTTTACCTCTAATGATAGAAGTTTTGGATTTCTTGGAAATTGTTTAAGAAAGGCTTCATTTATCCTAATAGAATCCCTTAATCCTGCAATAATTAATTCCTGACCTTGAAGAAGAATTTTTAAAGAATCTAAGGCTATAGAATCAATTTCATAAACTATTACTTTTGAAGGAGGAGTAGGAACTGGGTATGGTTCAGGAACTGAATAAGGATATGGAATTCTAGTTGTGATAGTCCTGTATTTATATTCTACAACCTTTTGTGGCTTTTTAAAGAAAATAAGCCATACAACTAGGCTAAGAATAGTAGCTAAGATTAGTAGTTGTAAGATTTCTTTAATTTCTTTCATAAACTGGAGCCCTAGAGGGATTAAATTATATAGTGCACCCCTTTTTTTAAGGGGGGTGCTACTATAATTTATCCCGTGGCGTTAAGAATAAAAAACTAGGATTTAGGATTGCTTTTTAGAAGATTTATTCCTATTACTAGCTTTAGGAACAGGCTTAGGAGGAGATTTAGGGGGCATCAGATCTTTTTGAACGGATATTAGAGCCTTTATCAGCTCTTTTGTAGGTATAATATCCGATTTATTCTCCCTTACAGTGCTATGAGACCAGATGCCCCCTTTATGTTCAGTTAATACAGATTTATCGTACTCAAAGAATTTCTCTAAATCATTATCAACTCTTAGTCCTGGGAAATCAAGGAATAATCGACCAATAAGCCAAGACAAGGATTCTAATTGGGCATCAGAGTAATTATGGAATATTTCATAACCCCTCCACTTTTTCTTTATAACTTCGGATTCAGGGATTGTAGTCCAACGAAGCTTATTAGGATAAAGGGGGTAAAAACGATATTCTTTATTTTCTTCAACTAGTGGACCAGCTGAAACCAGCTCTATATTGATACTATGTTTTTCATGCCAATTATCATCTCCTACTACACCGAGATGAAAGGCCCACATCTTAGGATCAAAGCATTCTAAAATGCTCCCATCTCGGTCAATAATATAAGGAGTACCTACTCTTTCAGGAGTTGAATTCCACCATCTCCAAGCACTCATAGCATTTGTACCTACAGTATGATGAAGAAAGATAGATTTCTTTTCATACTCTTGGGTAAGATATTGCCCGTTTGTTAGGTATTTTTTAATTATTTCCATAATTCTGGAATTTGTTTGAGTTGGTTATAAAACCATTTTCCGATTTCGTAAGGCGGAGTTTTAGTTACAGTAGCTCTTCCTTTATTTATCCAGTAAGTCAATTGGCCCCTATCAATGTATATTTGAAATTTATCCGGAACCCCCTGAATTCTGGCGAGTTCTCTTGGAGACATTTGTAGACCTCGATCATTAAATTGCCGATTTGCTTTCCTGGCAGTGGCGGGCAAGTCACTTTTAAGATTTCGATATACTCCCGGAGCAGTAGAAAACTTACGATCGGATACTGGCCATCTTCTAAGGTCAGAGTGATTTTTCCAGAATCTCTGAATATCACGCAATGAGATTTTATACCCTGAATAAAGTGTGATGATGTCTGAAATACTTTCACGAACATGACCTTGATCTTCATTAAAATCTTCTATTCCCTTTAGTAATTCTTCACAGTTTTTAATAGAATTTATCCTATATATGTAGGTAAAATAGTCTCGTACTAGAGCCAAGTTTTCTTTAAAATACTGTTTTGATAAACCAATTAAAACTAACCTTTTCCTATTCTTTTGAGAATTTCCCCAATCTATTACAGACCTTTCATGAAATATTAATTCATAGTTAGTAAAAGTTTCCATTATAACTTCTTTACCTACTAATTCTAACATTTTAGGTAAATTCTCCATCATAAAAATTTTGGGATTTAGGAGTAGTATAGATCTAATATATAAATCTAAACTAGGGTTATCTAAAGGATTTGAAAGTTTCTTAGCTCTACTATAGGCTAATACTGATGAATGTCCACAATCGGGGGCTCCTACTATAACATCAGGAATTGGGTATTTTATATGCTTTCCAGTATAGTTATGATAAAAATCTAAAGGGTGGTTATGAAGAGGTACTTTTGGGAAATTTAATTTCCATTGTTTATTTTCTCTTGTTTTAAAAACACTACGAGGTTCATAATTTCCAATAAGAAACCTTCTCATAGGATATAAAATAACTCCATTTCCTCCATTAACCCCTAAAATCTTCATAATCCTTTTTGGATAGAAAAAATAGTCTTGCTAGTATCCTAAGTACTATTTGAAATAAAATGGACGAAGAAATTCAAGAATATCTGAATAATATTTCCCATTTTCTAAATGGGCAGCTTAGAGGAGCAATGAACTTAAAGGCAAAAGAAGAAAATCTTGAACTGATACAATTAACTCTGAATGATGTTTGGGAAAAATGTCAACAACATACTTTAATAAAAGCCCAAGACCAAAAAACTTTGGAAAAATTACAACAAACCTTAAAATCTTTAGATCATGGTACTGAAAAAGAAAATAGTTAAAAGTTCACCAAACATTAATCAATATAAGGCTGAATTTAAAGGATTTAATTCTACTTGTGAAATTACTATTGATGAAAATGGTAAAGTAATCCTTTATGATGGGCTCATGTATATTAAATTAAACCCCCCGTTTGAAAAAGGGAAAACTTATATTAAACTTTGGTCTGATAATATTCAAGTAATAATAGATGAGCGAAGAACAGATAATCCATAAAAGATTAGTAGTAGAAACTACCCCTTTCAGGGAATTTTTAAATGAATTGGGATATGAACTTAAAAAAGTTTTAGGTTCGGGATTAACTAAAAGCACAATATATTTTGTGAATGGTAAATATGTAATCTCTAGCCATTCTGGAATGAGATTGTTTTATGCAATAGATGGTAAAATAAAACATGTTCACCAGGGATTAACTGTACATGATGAATTATTAAAATTTTTCACTAAAAGGGATTATAATCATGATCAGACCTATAATGAAAATTTGCCCGGTTTGCTTGGGCGTCCAGAGTATCGAAGTCCAGGAAAATCCAGAAACAAACGTTAGTAAACCTAAAATGGTAAAACGTGATTGTTTAGCTTGTAAAGGGACTGGAGCTGTTCCCACAGGGCATTTTATAATTGAACCATTACCAGATCCTCGTCCTTTAGTTGAACAGATAGAGTTTTATTGGGGAGAAGATATCTTAGAAACTTGTCTAAGTAAAGCATTGAAGAATTAATACCAGACTACTATTTATTAATGAAATCGTTCATTGACGTATTTATGAAAGTTTGTTTGGACCGGGGTTCGACTCCCCGCAGCTCCACAATATCTCTGAAAAGAAAAGAAAATAACTAATCGATAAACCAGGACCTGACTTCTGGCGAAACGATGGGTTGCCCCGTCAGGGGGGTTGGGGATAGCTCATTTCCTGTCCGTTCCGGTCTGAAGAACCGGTCGCTAAGAGTTCCCGGAGATAGGATATTTTGCCAATTAGTTTTGGTAGTAAGTAATTGGGGTGTAAATCCCCATTAACGGTATGGTTCAATTCCATTTAATAGTTTAAGGACAGAACGGGCTTACTACCTTTTTGGGGCTGATTTGGTTTTGACAGCAAATGAGTATGATATACCGAGAATGATTTTAACAACAACCGACAATTCATTGTCAATCAACAGGGAGTTTAAGCTTGCGGCTTAATTCCTGGAAGAGGGACCCTCTAGGAGGTAATCCCTCTTTTTTCTAGTATCCTAAGTACTATTTATAATAAAACCACCATGTTAACTTTTTTGCTTTTTATGGTCCTGATATTTGGAGAGGCTTTTTATGAATCAGTTTATGATTCAGGTAAAAAATCCCTTTCGGGGATTTTTGAATTCCTTCACCGAGCTATAATGATTTTAGCTATCATGGCTTGGATGATAGATATAACATTTCCTTGGAAAGTAGATTTAGAGTTCTGGAGATTACTTGTAGGATTTTTATTAATCCGATATGCTATCTTTTCAATTATCTATAACCTATTCAGATCTGACGTACAATTAGATATATTTTATGTAGGAAGATCTAAATATTTCGATAGATTTATAAGATTGCTTCTTCAAAAAAGTAATTTTAATCCAAGTATCTTTTTGGGATTAACAAAACTTATGTCTTTGATTATTGGGGCTGATATTATTGAAGTAAAGTTTATTTCAGTATGGGTTAGTTTAATCTCTATAGGTTTAGTAGTAATTTATACTATTGCTGGGATTATAATAGGTATATTTAAAAAAAATAAAAAATGATTCACGCTAGAGAAGATTACAATCGTATTCAGGATCCGGATAATAAAATACCAGAAGATGAACCTGTATTCTTATTAAGGGGACAAGATCCCATTGCCCCTACTTTACTCCTTGACTGGTCTAATCGAGTCAGAGCTATTGGGGGAGATCCCCATATTGCTGATTTAGCCAGACTTCAAGCTAGACGAATGATTGAATGGCAAAAAGAAAATGGTTTTAAAATTCCAGATTTACCACGAGATTATAACGAAAAATTTGACACATGAAAAAACTAAGAAAAGATAAATTTGCTAGAGCAGCCCTTATGGGAATCCTGGCAAATGGTTACCAGCCCTACATGTCTGAGAATGTTGATCAGATTGTTAAGAAGGCTTATGAAATTGCCGATGCCATGGAAACCCAACGAAATCTCCATTAACTGGGAAGAAAGCAATGCCTTGGGACGTTAGCAATTTCGAGAAGCATGGATATTTCTACCTTGATCTGTCAAGCGGAAACGGAGACCTTCTATTCAACACCTGCCGGGTGATCATTGAAACGAAAGATAATAGCGATTGGGCGTACCGTTCATTGATTGAGTGTATAGATTGTTTGGACAAAAGAAAGAGGTGGCCTAATTATATGTCTCCCATGATTACAACCACCAATCACACCCAGAAGCAAATGAGCAGAGATCCCTATATCATGGCCTATTGCTGCGCTGTTTGGTTAGGGGTGGATGTATATGTGGCGATTCCCCTCCACCTCTACCGCCCCTCCGTCTGGTCCTGGCGCAGGTACCTGATCACCGGCAAGGGAAAGCGGATGTATGAGTTTTGGGAGGTTTTATCCATCAAGCTATCCTTCCATGTCAGGAAGTGGAAGTTCTACCGAGGGATGCCGGAATATGCCAGGGTTTTGAGCCGTTACATGGCTGAGGCGGCTGGGAGTGAGAGGGTTATTAACCTTTTAAATAAAAAGAAATGAGAACAACAATGAAAATGCGTGATCTAAAGTACGCAGATGGATTTCCGGCAAATATTGACCTGAATCATCTTGTGGTAGTTCAAATCCAAACTGGTGATAAGCAAGGTGTTGTTTTATACACCTGTAAAGAAAGAAACGTGCAAGACAGATGTTATTTGCCGTTAGAGTTGAATAAAGTGTATATTGAAAAATTATATGTTATTCACCCTTAAATAAAACCACATGAGATACTTTGTAGAATGTGATCGGAATGAATCAACGACATTCTTAACAGAAAAAGGAATAAGTTCTGTTAATAATGAGGAAGTAGAGATAACGACTCCCGTCAAGCCCTTCACCCCGCCGAGTGAAGAGGAGATAAGGAAAATACTAAATAATTATAGGATGCTTAATACCCCAATGGCTAACCAAATCCTCTCCCTGTGGGGAGCCAAAAACCATGAATGATGAAAACAAAACACACACCAGGACCGTGGAAGCAAATGAAACGTGCTAATGCAACCGTGTCCAATGCTGACGAATCAAGGATTGTAGCCGCATGTGGCGGTTATTCTTCTAATATGGATGATGGAAAACATCTTTATGAAAATCTTGCCAACGCAAAGTTGATCGCCGCCGCACCGGAGATGCTGGAAACGCTATATGAAATTATCGGCTATATTCAGCGTTCAGAACGGGAGTCAATGTTTGCCGGGAATATTAGGCGCAAATGTGAGGCAGCGATAAAAAAAGCTACAGAATAAAAACCAAATAGCCATGACCAAAACACTTGAAATCCTAACAAAATACCTGGAACACGAATACGCAGGTATGTATGTTCCTGTGAAGCCCCTGGATGAGATCGCCAGGGAGATTGATGAGGCGAG